>Ga0102855_1000620_pt1 | contig 11180 bp, 10 predicted proteins | sample Colrivmet1370B02_FD_78450 | JGI IMG/M metagenome (GOLD analysis project Ga0102855, IMG submission 78450) | Estuarine microbial communities from the Columbia River estuary - metaG 1370B-02 | ecosystem: Environmental > Aquatic > Marine > Intertidal zone > Estuary | place: USA: Columbia River...
AAGGTTGAAGAAAAGGTTGAAGAAAAGGTTGAAGAAAAGGTTGAAGAAAAGGTTGAAGAAAAGGTTGAAGAAAAGGTTGAAGAAAAGGTTGAAGAAAGGGTTGAAGAAAAAGCAGAGTTTTTACAAAAAATGAATACAACTCCAAAAAGTTTAACTAATAATAAGATGCAAAAAAGGATAGAAGAAATGGAGAGTGAAATGGATAGATATAAACATATTCAAAAAGAACAAGAAATGAAATTAAATTTATTCAAGAAAACTATTTCTACATTACAATTACAATTACAAGAAAAATCTTCTCATATTTCTCGTTTAGAAAATACAAATAATCAACCAGTTGTTAAAAATATTGATGATAAAAATGATAAAAATGATAAAAATGATAAATTAATGTTACAATTAAAAGAAAGAGAAGATATTATTATTTCTTTAGAAAAGGAAATAGAAAATGACAAGAATGATTTTGAACAAATGAAAAAGAATCTTCAACAGCATTTAAATGATAAACAAAATTTATCAAATAAATATCTAGAAATGCGTCAAACTTATCAAGAATTAGATAATAATTATCAGAAAAAAGAAGAAGAATTAAAAGAAAAGGTAGAAACTCTTTCTAATATTCAGAAAGAATTAACTTTAGAAAAAACATTAAAAGAGAATTTACAAAAAGAATTAGATGTTTTGAAAAATCAAATGTCTGAATATATAAAGGATATTAAAAATATTACAATAGAAAAGGATAACGAAATATTAAATTTAAATCTTACAATACAAAGATTTAAAGAAGAAGAATATCAAAATATACAAAAAAATGATAATAAATTAGATCAAACAATAAGAGAAAGAGTTATCGGTAGAGCGAGAGGAATTAATGCAAATTTAAAAAGAGGAGTACGTACATCAATTGGATCAGGTATTAGACCATCGTAATTAATCAAAAAAATTATTTTCGATATTATCTATTTTCTTTTTTAAATACATTTTATTAAATTTTGGTATTCTTATATTTTTTATGTTATCTTCATTATCTTCATTATCTTCGTTATCTTCGTTATCTTTGTTATTTTTATTATTTGTATTATCTTTATTATTTGTATTTTGATTATGTGAACTTTTTTTATCAATTTCTATTCTGTTTTTAAAATCATCTGAACAAACATATTTTAAATTAGAATTATCTTCATTTTTATTTACCTTTTCTTTATAAAAATGATCATCGACACTACTAGAATTATCATTATCAAAATTATATTCTACTATTTCCTTTTCCATAACAATAGACTCTTCTTTATTTTCTAGATAATCTGTAATTTTTTTAATAGGAATAATATTATAAAAAGGAGATTTAATGTTTTCTTTTAATGTTTCAAATGAAATATCATTTTCATAAATAGATTTGGGATTTTCATAAAAAATTCTGGCAATCTTTTTAAGACATTTATAGTAAATATCTCTTATTTTTGGAAGTTCATATGTTGATAAAAAATTTTCTGTAAAAATTCTTGATCTATTAATCATAACTTGTGTTGATAACAAGATTATATTTTTTAACATTGTTTCCATTTCTTCTTTATCTATATCATAATGTCTTTTACACCAAGATACAAAGTGTAAAAATTCAGTATTTACAGTTTTTTCTGACCATTTTGCTATTTTATACAACTTTTTTTGAAAATTTTTACATACTAAAATATTATTTTCATATTCTTCCTTTTTTTTCTTGTAAATACGTTTTATGTATTTATGTAAACCTTTTGTTAACATATCATACAATTTTTCCTCTAAATTTTTTTTTATAGAGACCTTTTCGTCTATCATCAAAGGTACCTTGTTGTTCATATATAGTATAATTTTATTTTTTATATTTTAATTTTATGCGAAAGGAAAAAATAAATATTATATATATAACTGGTAATATGAATTTTCATATATTCGTCGCCATAATTACATGTGTATTTTATGTATTTTTAAGAATATATAAATCCAAGGTACAAAATGATAATAAAACAAAATCAAAAAGCAACTTTATATATATCCTATTTATACCTATTATTCTTTACATAACGCATTTTTTGTATTACAATGAAATAAATAATGATTTACAATCTAGCCCAGCTCAACAAATAGAAAAACATAATAGTTTACAAATTTCAGAAGATTTATTGTCGATTCCTTATCCTGAATCATCTTTTAGATCTTCAAATTTAAATTAACTTTGTTATTTTACTCTTATTTTTTTTCTACTCTTTATAGTAAGATGTCTGATACTTATTATAAAGAAGATATTAGTAATATATTAAATAAAGAAGAATTTTCTAATTATAGTTCTGATAAGAAAAAGGATTTTATGTATCAAGAACCAGTTCAAATATTAATAAGAAATTACATATCTAAAGTAACACCTTATGAAAATATTTTACTTTATCACTCGTTGGGTACGGGCAAGACGTGCGCAGCTATTACTATAGCCGAAGGATTTAAAGAGTATATTAATAATTTAGGAAAGAAAATTTTTGTTCTAGTCAAGAATAAAAACATACAAAATAATTTTATGGATGAATTGTTAAGTAAATGCACAGATGATGAATACATTGACGAATCGGAATTAAAAAAGGTAGAAGGATCTAGATTGGCTAAAAATATAGCAGAAGAAAATAATAAAGATATAATGAAAAAAGCAAAAAGTCTTATTTCTGAAAATTATCAATTTTCAACATATGGAACCTTTGTAAATAGAGTATTAGGATCAAAAATATACGAAAAAGATGATTTAGGACAATCTACAAAAAAATTACAACGTGATTCACAAGGAAACGTTAAAAGAAAAATAACACGTGACAAAATTAGTTCATTAAATAACACAATAATTATTGTAGATGAAGCTCATAATATTTTTGGGAACGATGCCTACGATGCTTTATTACAAGTTTTATCTAATTCGTATAATTATCGTTTAATTCTTCTTACTGCTACTCCTATGACAGATAACCCATCGTCTATATTTGAACTATCAAATTTATTAAATGTTAAAAATAAAGACTTGCAATTACCGATTCGTAAAAAACTATTTGAAAAAGAAAGTTCCTTTTTAATAAAAGAATCTTCTAAACATTTATATAAAAATGGGTTAAAGGGTGGTATTATTCGTATAACAGAATATGGATTAAATGCTATAAAGAAATCAATTGTTGGAAAAATATCATATTTAAAAACGAATGAAAAAACAAATCCAAGAAAGATTATGATGGGTGAGCCAATATATAAAGATAGTTATTTTAATGTAGTTTTTTGTGAAATGTCAGATTATCAATATTCTGTTTATAATAATGCATTAAAAGATGATACAAAAACATTTACAGAAATTGACATTACTCAATCTATATCTAATATTCAAAGAGAAGAAGACGTATTAGAAGAAGATGAAGTGATTTCTAAAACAAATTCGTTATATAAAAATAGTAGTGACGCTTGTACTATAGTATATCCGGAAGAAATGTATGGAAAGATTGGTTTTCAAAAATTTTTAACATCTTCTAAATCTAAAACATCTATTTTAACAAAAGAAGGTCTTTCTATATTTTCATGTAAATTATATAAATTAATAGAAAATATAAATAAAATGGAAAAGGAAGGCAAAATTTTTATTTATTCAAATTATGTTGATTTTGGTGGAACATCATTAATTAAATTATTACTTTTAGAAAATAAATATTATGAATATCCAAATAAAAAGGAATATAGATCTTTTATTGTTTTTGATGGAAAAACTTCTATTAACGATAGAGAAAGATATAAAAAGATATTTAATAGTCCGGAAAATAAAGATGGTAAACTAATAAAAATTATAATTGGATCACCAATGATATCAGAAGGTATTACATTAAAAGAAGTACGTCAAGTTCATATTTTAGAACCGTCTTGGAACATGAGTAATATAAATCAAATTATAGGAAGAGCTGTAAGAAATTATTCTCATCATTTATTGGAACCAGAAAAAAGAAATGTTGAAATATATAAATACGCGTCGGTTTATAAAGATACTTTTTCAATTGACAAGGAAAAATATATTTTATGCGAAGAAAAAGATAGGAGTAATAAAGTTGTAGAAAGACTTTTAAAAACAGCTTCTTTTGATTGTTTTTTTAATAAATCTAGAAATATTATTCAAAATGGAATTCCAGGAACAGAAGAATGCGATTACACAGATTGTGATTATAAATGTGATTTTACACCACAAAATAATAATGTGATTAGCGATAAATCTACTTATAATTTGCATGTAGGATTCTTTGACCAATATGATATAAAATTTATAATAAACAAGTTGGGAGAATTGTTTAAAAAAGATTTTATTTGGAGTTTAAGTGATATTATTCAGATAATTAAACAGCAAGGTGTACCATTAATCACATATGAGGCTATTTATACAGCATTAAATAATATTGTTGGAGAAAAGATCTATTTCGTAGATAAATATAATAGAGGAGGATTTATTATTAATAAAGGCCCTTATTATATATTTAATAGTTTTGATATAGATGTAGAAAGTTCAATGTATTCAAAGATTTTAGATTTTTCTGTTGAAAAAAACAAGTATACATTAAATGATTTTGTTAAAAAAATATTTAAAGAAAAATCTGTTGAGAAAAAAGAAGAAAAGGTTATTGAAAAATTAGAAGAAATAAATGTCATGACAGAATCTGAATTAGAATACAACCAAAAGATACAAGATACATTTAAAGTATATGGAACTTATAGAAAGAGTAAAGTACCAAAAGTAGATAAATGGGAACATAAATATGGTAGAAAGGATGATGTATTTAGAATAATTGATGCAAGAGATATAAAAGACTCTTTAGATGCTAGAGAGGAAATGACAGGTAAAGCTGCTACTTCTTATAAAGTAGAAGAATTGGATCAAATTACACAATTTTTAGATAAAAACGTTGATGTATGGAACGAAATTAAAAAGAAATTAGATTTAAAAGATAAAAAGAAATTGCAAAAGGTTGATTATGCACAAATGATAAAAACATATTTAAAGGATAAAAATATGATTCTTAAATAAATTAAGCTTTTTTTTAAAAGCTTAACCAAAAAAACTTGTCTTTTATATACAAAAATATTCATATATTTTTTTAGATAATGCTTTTCCTAGCTTTTTAGAAGAAATTTTTATATCTGAGAATAACATTTCTTTATTTTTTTCATCTTCTATAGTATTGTATAAATCTATAAATGTTTTTATATTAATTACGTTGTACTTTTCTTTTAACCATTCTATGATAATTATACCTATTTTTTCAGACACACCGTTAATAAGGCATAGCTGATTAACAAATTTATTATTTTTAATATTATCACTCTTTTTAACCATTTGAACATTTTTAACACTCTGTTTTACATTAAATTCATTAGATGAAAATTTTTTATATAATGTTATAATTTTATCAAAAGTATCTATTTGGTTTATAGTTTGTATCAGTTTGTAATTATGTTTAAAAACAAGATTTAATAAAGCACCATTTAATATATTTTTTGGCATTTTTAACCCATTTCCTTCTATTAAATAACATATTTTAAGAGGATCTCCTATTGATTCTAATAATCTATTTTTCTGTTCTCTAAATCTATTATCTTTAATACTATTATGAAGATCACTTATACTTTTTCTTTCAATGACTACATTAATGGAATTATCATCTTCTAAAGAACTTTTTATAATAAAATCACCAACTATTAAATTTGTTATTTTAAAATGAATTTCTTGATTATTTATATTTATAGTTTTCAACAAGTCATTTTCTATAAATGTAAATTCTGATAATTTTTTAATAAAATCTTTTTCTCGATAATCTATTAATAAATACATGTTAATTATATAAATTAAAATATAAAAAAAACTAAAACGAAAAAGGTACCTTGCCGTCTAACTACGTAAGGTATTTCGGCAAGGAACATTTTTTTTTTTATAATTTTAATTTATATATATATATGGATATTAACTTTAAACAAAAATTTATAAATATAGATTTTGATAAAATTATAAAGGATGAATTGCTAGATTATAAAGAATATGTTAATTATAAAAAAGAATATAATATAGAAGCCAATAAAAATTATAATAAATATAAAATATATCAAAATGATTTAAATGATATAAATAAAATAGAAACATTTTCTACAAAAGATAAATTTATTTATACGTATATAAATGAAAATAAAAAAGAAGATTTGAAAAATGAAATGAAAAAAATTATTTTATCACAAACAAAATTAATAGATAATTTTCAACATTATATAAACATTTTGAATACAAGTAATATACCTAATTTAGACGGCAAGGTAACTATTAAAGAAGATCAAAAAGGAAAAGGGTTTTTATCAAAATTTTTTAATTAATTATTACAACATTTTACAACATTGTATTTAATATACACATAATTTGTTTAGATTTTTCTCTTTCTTTTTCTAATTTGTATTTGTAATTATATAATGTTCTTAATTCTATTTTTAGTTGTTGTAATTGTCCTTCTAAATGTTCAATAGAATTTTGATGATTTGTTAATAAATTTTTTGTATTTGACATAAAGGTACTATGAAGATACAATATTTGTTCCAACTCTAATTTTTCATTGCAAATTGTACATGCGCAATTATCAAACGAATCACTTTTGTCAAATATATTTAATGTATCAGAAAATTTTTTATAATGTGACTGAGCTAAACAATAAATATGAAAAATATGATTACAAGATAATATTATATAATTTTTCTTACAGCCATTTGTATTAAAAGTAGGATCTTTACATATTTCACATGTCAAGTTGTTCGAGACCTTTTTTTCAATTATAAAATCTTTTTGTCTATCATCGCTACCTTGCAGTCTAACGACGTCTTCGTCAATCTCATGTATCAACTTTTCATGTTCTTTTATTAATTTTTTTACAACATCATTAGAATCATTTGTATAAATACTTAATTCACTTGTTCGCTGTCTATCGACATTGACACCTTCGGTAGAGGTACTATAATAATTATTATTATCTAAATGTTGCATAATAATAAATTTTAGATGCTTTTTTAAATTCATTTTTTTCTATTTGCAAACAATTCAAATTGTCTTTTTGGTAAAATAGAAGATGTTAATAATATACCACAATAAGGTTCTGGATTTTCATAATAATCAGTATAATCATATATACCTATTTTAATAGATTCAATTAAAAGAAATTTAAAGATATATTTAAATTCACTTCCATGACCTTGTATAGGATTACCATCTTCGTCATAATTACAAAAATGAGCTAATTCATGTAAAACAACATACATTAACAAGTTAATATCGTATAATTTTTCAAATTCGTCTCTTGTTCTTAAACAAATATGCATTTCTTGTTTGTCAATTGTATATGTAGTATATCTTTTATCTATTGCTGCTTCAGATAATATATCATGAGTATAATTTTCTTTTAATTTTTGTATAAAAACTTTTTTATCTGAATCATTTCCATAATTTGTACCTAAATGTTCTATTAATTTTACTATTCTTTTATTTATTTCTGCTAAAATATTTGCAGAACTTTTTAAATAAGCATGTGATTTTGTATTACCATTTCTAATCAAATATTTATTTTTATCTATATCTGATTCTATATATAATGTTTCTTTATAAACTGAAAATGTAGTATATATAAAATATAAACATAAAATTATCGCTATTATATATAAATAAGTAGACATCCTTATTTATAACTAATAAAAAAAAATAAAATAATTAGTTCTTAGATGGTGGTTTATAATCTAATGCTGCTTTGCAAACTGGACAAAATTGACAATTTGAGGTTTTTGAACAGTCTGCAAAATCTTTTTGTAATTGTTCAGCATTTTTCTGCAAGTAATTTCTAAATTCGTTATTGTTTAGATTTGGTGCATATTTGGTTCGTAGAAAATCATGTAATGAACAAGCTGGTTCATATGATGTAAATTGACGCCCATCGGCCATAGAATATTTCATTTATATATATATATATACATCTATTAAATAAAAAAATATTTCTTATTAGATTAAATATTGATGATATTCTTGATAATTAACGTCATATAAATTATTTTCTTCTGTTAAAAAATCTTTTGATGATGATTGAATGTTTGTATTTTCAGGTACCTTTACCGACGCTGTCGATATACGGCAAGGTACCTTGTCGTCCTTGTCGTCCTTGTCGTCCTTGCCGTCTTTATCGTTTATATTACTTTCTTGATGAGTTTCTTGATGAGTTTCTTGATGGGTTTCTTGATGAGTTTCTTGATGAGTTTCTTGGGGATTTTCTTGGGGATTTTCTTGATGGTTTTCTTGGGGATTTTCTTGATGGTTTTCTTGGGGATTTTCTCTATTTGTTGGTATCGTATTCATAGTGTTAAATAATGATGATAATATGTCTGGGGTAAGTAATGAAATATTATTTCTCATAGGTTGATGTTCTTGATGTCCTTGCAATTGACCTTCGCGTATTTGTGTAATTGGCAAATTATATAATGTAGATATTGGTCCAATAGGTGTTGTTATAGTTCTACGTATAGTTCTTACCGGATTTGCTCCTTGCCGTCTATCAACACCGTCTGTTCTAAATGGTTGTCTTGTTTCTCTTATTTGATCTGTAGTATTTGATTCTGTACCTTGCCGTCTAACGACGTCTTCGTTAAAGGTACCTTGCCGTCTAACGACGTCTTCGTTAAAGGTACGTGATCTTCCATAAATGTGTTCATTAATTTGTTCTAATTCTTTATCTAAAATTTTAAAAGTTTTTGAAACATCATTTTTATAATATTGAAAGTCTTTTAATCTAGTTTTCATTTTTTGATTTTCTGTATATGTTTGATCAAATTTTTTATGTAAAGAAAGAAATTCTTTTTCAGAATCTTGAAATTTATTATAATAATAAAATACCAATAATCCTAATATTACACAAATTATCGTAGAACTAGATAACTTACTAAACATAAATAACTTTTTACAATAAAATATATGTCTTTTTTTGACGCAATTATAAAGCCGTCTATCATTAAAGGTACCTTACAGAGCTGTCTATCATTAAAGGTACCTTACAGAGCTGTGCTAAAATTTAATTAATTTGTTTGTATTTAATATAATTTTTAATTATTTAGAATAAGGATGTTTTATATAATTAGTTTAAAAGAACCTATTGAAAAAAAAAGATATTTGAAATCACATGATATTGATCCATTTTGGATAAAAGGTGTTAATGGTAAGGAACTTGATAAAAAAGTTATTCAAAAACATTTTACAAAATTTTATTCTAATTATGGTCCGCGTGGATCAATTGGTTGTGCTTTATCGCATTTAAAAACTTGGAAAAAATTTCTTAGATCAGGAAAGGATTATTGTATTATTTTTGAAGATGACGTTATTTTAAAAAAAAATTTTACAAAACGTTTTGAACGTGCTTTAAAAAATGTACCAGATGATTATGATATATTGTATTTAGGTTCTTTTGGGGGCATTCCTAAATCAAACTTTTTTACTATAATATTTGATATTTTACAAATGACTAATCCTGTATTTGATAAAATCAATAAATATATATCTAAACCTAAAGTAGCACTTGGAGCTCATGCATATGTTCTTTCAAGAAAAGGTGCAAAAAAATTAGTAGACCTTTTAGATGAAAATATAAATAATCATATAGATTATTGTATACAAAATTTAGCATCAAAAGATTTTATAAAAACTTATGCTGTTATACCCAGATTAGCTTATCAAACGTCTACAGATACATTAAAATCATCAAATTCATCAAATCAACATCCTTTTATAATAACAAAATTCCTTTCTCATTTTTATTTAGATAAAATGGTAAGAGCTAGTTATATAGCAACCGTTTCAATAATGCAAATTTGTAATGTATATATAACACCTATTACATTATTATTTTTTATATTAGGTTGTATTTTAGCATTTTTTGAAACGTCTTTACAAAATATTATATTGTATTATATAATAATAAGTTTACCAGATATATGTCAATTTAATTTAATTTATACGTTATTTCATTTGTTAATATTAATAATTATACCTTTATTTTTTCATTTATCATAAAGATTTAGGTTGAAAATTTTTAAAAAAATTTGTTTTTTGATTGTAAATAAAAGTTGATTTTGACGTGTTTGTATTTTGATGAAAATGTTTTTTACTCGTATAATAGAAATTAGAACAGATAAAATTATTTTTCATTTCAATTATATCACGATGGACCTTTTTAATAACTCGTTTTTTAGCCACGTCATATGGTCTCATTACAGAATTACATTCTTCATATGTTAACCATCCTATATTTTGCACTTCTCCTGTTTGAATTTTATTTTTATAATCTATTTTTGGTGGTGGTATACCATCTTTCATTTTAACTAAATAATAAATATGTCTATATTTTATACCATTTGTACCACGAAATTCTTCATGAATAGTTGGATAATTTTTTATAAAATCATAACATAATTTATCATAACCAGTTTCTTCAAAAAATTCTCTTTCAGCACATGCTATATTTGTTTCTTTCATATTACGTCTACCTTTAGGAAAACCTAGTTCAGTATATTCAAAAGAAGAATGTGATTTTTTGATTAATTCTTTAATATTTAATTTTTTAAACTTTTTATAAGCTAATTCATATTCATTTTTAAAACATTTTGAATCGTGATTTACCCATAATTCTCCCCAAATTTCATCAAATGTTTTTGTTAACAAATTATGTTTTTCCTTATTTGTCATTTCATTTAAAAAAATTGGTAATGTTTTAGAACATTCTTTTTCTTCTTCTGGATATTTTCCTCTGACAAAATCTGTGAATCCCATAGTATCTTTTCTTTGTATCATTAAAAATTTTATCTTTGGATAACTTTCATCATTTACATTTGTAAAAGTTTTTGACAATGAAATAACTTCTTGTAATTTAGTATTTTTATCATTTAATTCTTCTTTTTCATTATTTACTATTTTAAAAGCAATGATTCCAAAACTAGTAATAGGACCTGAACAATCTTTAACAACATGACCCTTTTCTCCACAATTTACACAGTAAATATTTTTGTATTTTTTATTTGTTTTATCTATACCTTGCCGTCTATCATCAAAGGTACCTTGCCGTCTGTCATCAAAGGTA
>Ga0102855_1000622_pt1 | contig 11171 bp, 21 predicted proteins | sample Colrivmet1370B02_FD_78450 | JGI IMG/M metagenome (GOLD analysis project Ga0102855, IMG submission 78450) | Estuarine microbial communities from the Columbia River estuary - metaG 1370B-02 | ecosystem: Environmental > Aquatic > Marine > Intertidal zone > Estuary | place: USA: Columbia River...
CCTGGCATAGCAGTCTTAAGACGATGTGCTGTCATTAGTCCGAATACACTAATTTCACCGCCATCATCATCCCAACCCTCAAGATCGGTTAGGATAGTATCATTGATCTTGTTTGCCATTAGTTTCTGTGGATTAGGTTTTTCTTTCTTAACTACCGGTTGGTCTTCATCATCATCATCATCGGTAACCCATGGATTAGCAAGTAGATCATCGATATAATTATCTAGATCTTTCTTATAGTCCGGCTGATCACCTAGACCTTCCATTATCCACCAAGCGGCGCATGCTCGGAAAGCGAACATCTTAAATGCCCATTCAGGATGTTTAAGAATTTCGGTAACCTCGTCTTTCTTCCACCCTTTGCGGATATACTTTTTAAGGAGGATAGAACAGTCTTTACCATCTAGATCATAGTGGAAGTAGTTACGAGCTTTTGAAAAGTTATCTCGTGGACAACCTGCGAGTCCCGTTTTTATACGTCGCGGAAGCTTAGGTGGTTTCTTCTTAGCTTTAATGTTTACCATCGTTGAACCTCAATATTAATAATAATCTATTTACCGGCAAGGGTTGCAATATGTGCTTCAAATTGCTCAACCTTAGCAATCCTATTAGGCCAGTAGATGTAATCTTTTTCTGGATTAGCCTTAAGATTGGCAAGGAGAGGAATGATTGCAGAGTATAGACCGTCGAGTCTTTCTTGCGCAGTATTAGCATCATCTACAGCAGTCTGAACCTTCTCTAGTTCAGTATCGTCCATAGCCGTAAATCCGAAATCGAATATGTCACTCATGATAGAGCCTCACTTAGAATTATACTGGAGAATAGAATCATAGCCAGGATAGTTGGGGTTGCGTAGAATATATATCTTTTCATGTGATTTCCTATTTAATATGAGACTATTATATCATAGTTAAGGAGGTTTGTAAACCCCCTAATTGAAATTAATTGAGGTGTCGAGAGGAGAGGAGGAACCGGGTCTAGACTAGACCCGGTGTATATCTTAGTAGGTTTCGATTACAAAATCTGCAATCCCATGGATGACACACTCATCAGGTGTTAGCCAAACGTCTTGCTTAGGAAGTAAAAACTCTCTTATATAAGCCTCAGTTTTACCAGTGCACTTTATATAATGATTAACCATTGACCTCGATGTTTGGCGGAATGCCTCCATCCGGGCTTCTAGTTCATGTTCCTTACCGCCATTTCCAGCCGAATATACATGAGACATAACATGGGAGTTATGAGTAACGTATCGATGACCATGCGCACCTGCCATAAGTGTTAAACATGCTGACGAAGCTGCAACGCCTGTTGCAACAGTATGGATAGGTATACGAGATTGCTTCATAATATCAATCAAATGCCAAGCCGAAGATACTTCGCCACCCGTAGAGTTGATATACATAATGATTCTTTCTGGCGCGTGTTTAGTGTCCATCAAATTCCACTCAAGGATCTGAGTGACCAAAGGGGTAATGTTTTCCCGATTAAACTCCTTCATCATCATCAGGATACCGGATGCGCGTAAGAGTTCGCCAAGTGGAGGGACAAGGTGGATTTCATTCCTTACCGGACATTCTGGAATATCCGGTATATGTGTCGGCCACGTCGGGATAATAATGGAAGGATCTCGTCGATCCTTCTTTCGTCGATCCTTCTTATCCTCAACTGGCTTCTTACCCCTTTTGGTCGTCATTCTTCGTTATCCTTTAGGTGATTTTGAATTATCCTTAAGCGGTGGTATTTTAGCTTTCGGATCGCCCCAATACGCGAGGCCTGTTGTTGTAATCCACTTACGATTAGTGGCTCTTTCATCGGGATTAGGATAGGTTACTTTTGTAAATTTACCCTTGTAATGTGCTTCGATTTTACGTAACATTTTTTTAGTATAACGTTCATGCTCAGTCATCATTCTTTAGTACCTCGAGTACGTTTCTTTTTAGGTTTTGTTTCTTCAATCTTTGCTAACAATTCCTCAACCATAGTATCTTGGTCGTCAGCATCTTGAGCTTCAAGTTTCGCTTTTAACTTTTCCGCTCTAATTTCTAAGCGGGGAAGGATCTCTTCAGAAGTAAAGTAGAAATCCACACCTTTTATTAGGTCTTCGATCTCTTCGGCACTCAGAAGAAATTCATATACGTCTTCATATATATCCCTTGACCAACCCATATCATGGTGGATACGCTTAGCAAGGTCACCGCCCTTTCCACCCATAATAGTTGAATAGTGGTGGAACATAACCGAAGAGTGTGGTGATACCTCTTGCATGTCAGCGGTCAAGAAGATGATCGTTGCGGCAGACATACACTCACCTTCTACCGACGTAATAACTTGACCTTGGCATTCACCTAATACTCTCCTAAACTGAAGAGCGGTAAGCATATCACCACCGTGAGAATTAATATGAACCCTAACAACGTCATTAGGAGTAGCGCTTCGAATAACCTCAAAGACCTCTGTATAGTTCTCTGCTAATCCGATCTCTCCGCTAATGTAAATATCATATTGTATAACGAGAGGTTTTGCATTGTACATAATTGATCGTTGATCCGTCATATCATCTCCCGAAGAATTTTTGTTCTTTGTATTGGGCAATAGTTTTCTGGAGGTCCTTAGACCAATTGTCCCGATGTTCGATAAAGATTTGAGGTTCCGCATTGTCCACCGCTATTAAGGTTACTAGTTGGGTAATTGGTATGCCAGTTCGTTCTTCCCAAGCTATGGCATAGAACGATTCCTGCATGAAGTAATTCTTAATCCAATCTTTCTTCTTTTCCTTGCCAGAGGTTTTCCAGTCAATGACTGAAAGTTTACCATCCCAGATACCGATACAATCGACACGACCTGCTACGCCGAGATAATCGCTATATAGAGGTACTTCCTGAGCATAGACCTTTTCCAGTGATTGATCTATGACATTCTTAACGCTATTAAAATTTTCGATAACGTATGGTGGTACTGGTTTACCGTTACTATCAAACTTATAGTCTGGATCATTCTTTACATATCTCTCGATTAGATCGTGTACTTGCGTACCTCGTCGAGATGCCTGGGTTGAGATTCGATTTGCTTCTTTCTCACCTACTCTCTTCCTCCACTTTAAAATCTCATCTTTATTTAGGATAGAAAGTACAGTGGTAATTGAGGGATATTTCGCACCTCCTGGAACATTATATAACCGACCGGTTTTACTGGTTTCGGCATCGAGATCTTTATAGCCTAGATCAACGGCTTCATGTATAAACATTGTTTCTCTCATTATCAAAAATCGATTTTTTTCATTTCCTTGGTCATTATATAATCTCGAACTAGACCGGATCGTACGATATCTTCCCACCCAAATTCTACTACGTCGAATAGTTTAAGTTCAGATAAGATTTCTAAGAACTTTAGAATACCACCCTTATCACCATTGTGTCTAAAATCAGACTGGTAATAATCCCCACAGAACATAATCTTACAATTCATACCAACTCGGGTAATTACCGAATCCAATTCGTGTCCTGTTAGGTTCTGCATTTCATCAACAATCACAATAGCATTGTCTAAGGTCAAACCACGTATATACGAGGTAGTTAGAAATTCAACGTGACCTGTAGCGGTAAGCTTTAGATATGCCTCGTTATCATTAAACAATTCGTTAAGGATAGCTTTATAAGGTGCAAGGTATGCTTCTTCCTTTTCCTCCTGAGTTCCAGGTAAGAAGCCCATATCGCGGGTGGGAACTGCGCTTCGAACAATTACGATTCGATCGAAATTGTTATCCCTTTCTAGGATTGTTTCCAATGCCAGATATAAAGCAAGAAACGTTTTACCTGTTCCTGCACTGCCATTCAACACTAGGTTAAAACCTTTATCCCAAGAGGTAAATACATCCTCCTGCTTTTTGGTTAGGAAATCAATTTTTCTAAGGTGTTCTAAACGTAGTTTAACTGGATTAGTCATTAATGGTATTTCCTGAGCCGGAACTGCTTTTAATTCGACCTACTAAATCCTTCCAGTCGTTGCCAGCTTTCTTTAAATTACTACCGACACCCGATACGAGTTTAGGCGCACCAATAGTGATGCGTACCTCTTCGATTCCGCACTCGGGACATGGTTGTTCGACGGGAATATTGCGATCGTCCATTTTATGAAGTTCACTAAATTCATGTGAACATGACTTACACGTGTAATTATATATTGGCATAGTGTATGTTTATATAAGGGGGATACCCCTATCCCCCTAGGGTTAGTTATTAAAAGTATTTATGCAGCTAAACACTCATCCCTTTCCTCTTCGATCTCGAGGATTCTTGAATCTAAATACTCCTGTTTTTTTGCTATCGAATGAACAAGGTTATCTTTTCCTAACTTCTTTATTTTTGTTAAATAGTGGCCTATCTCGCGAGAGTCCTTTTTTAGCCTCTCTAACTGATTCGAGTTCATATCCCTCTCCTTAAGTTCTAATTTAAGACGGGGTTTTCGGATCATAGAGAATCTCCTATTCTGCCAATGGGTAATATGGGCTTATGTAAACCCATACTATTATTTATCGAAGAATGAGGTTTGGCCAAGTATCCTGAACTAGCTTTTTAGTTAAACCCTTATACTTCCCAGTGAGCTTTTTATCCTTCATTGCTACTATAAGGTCTGCATCCTTGGGATGACATTTAGCTAGCATATCAAAGAATCGTTTCTCTCTTTGTACAGCTGGCAGTCGATGACCTGGTCCACCAACCACAAAGTATTTAAGTTCGGCGGCCGCAGAGTATAAACCCAACTTGTCACCCTTTGGTTCCACTACCTCGATCGGAATAGGTCCAACCGGAAGTTTCCAAGTAATAGAATCGTCGAAGGCACCTCGCAGAATATCACGAAGTACTAGATCATCATTACTCTTAAGGATCTCTCGTTTTTCCTCCCTGGTCTGAACAGCGGCAACTGCCTCCAGGACTTCAAATATAGCCTTATTCATTAAAATTCCCCTATGGAGTCAATCAGTTGTTTACAACGTTTTTTCACAAGGTAGTTCATTAGTTTACCTCGTGGTGCCGGTATAACAGTTTCAAAGGAATCTATGATATCATCCTTAATGTCTTGTGGGCACTTTGATAGGTCAACGAGGGTTTCATTACGTTGATAGTTTCGTTCTTGGTCAACGGTACGTTCGGTAAGACATGCTTCAAATCGCTTAGCGGTCATTACGACTTGTCTCTCGTCGCTGACAAAGACGTCATCGCGCGAAAGGATATTAGGGACTTCGTCGCCTTTATCGCCTTTGATAATATGTTCGATCAAATATCCAGCCGGATCTTTGCACTCGACAAACTTCTTCTGCATTGGGCTAAACTGACGAACATTAGAATACTTAAGCAGTTGTTTAAAGTCATGGTCACCAGACAAGATTAAGACGTCATCGTGTCGACCGAATTGTTGGGTATACTCGGCAATAACCCCAATGATATCATCAGCCTCAGCTCGTTCGTGCTGTAAGACCTTATAAGGCACGTTCTCACGAATCTCATCTAATATCATATTGAGTATACGAAAAGCTTCTTTCCAGTTCCGTCCGGTGCCTTCACGTTTCTTCGCACGGCCGGCTTTATAGTATTCAAAGTACTCTTTCCGCCAGCTTCGACCTTCACAACAGATAACCATCTCACCATAGTCTTTTTTGAACCTATGACTATACATACGTAATTGGTTAAGCACGATATGTCGGATGACGTCTTCTTCAAACTCTTCGCAATACTGAGCAACCATCCCAACAACTAAACCATTAAAATCTACAAGGATAATATCACACCTCCTTAAACGTACGTCGACGCTTATCAAATCGAACAGATTCATTAAGGAATTTCTCTTCCCCAGTAATCTTATTAACATACCCTACTAATCGGCCATCGGGACCAATGTAGTAGGTGTGATTAGGAGTCCTCGTTGAACCCCAATCGGTGGTTTCAACGAGCTTTTTGTATTCCATCTTAATCGCCCACTCGTACTGTTGTTGCGAGGCGTGGGGTTTTCTGAGGAGGGCAAACGGTAACAGTCTTACCATCAGCTACAAATTGAGCCAAGGATTCAGCAAGGAATTTGCGTTGCTCGTTCTTTGACATTTTCTTTAAAGATTGCTTTTTCATAATATATCCTCTTGTGGGATGAAGTTCCCTATTTGGTATGAGACCATTATATCATAGTTAAGGAGGTTTGTAAACCCCCTATTTGAAATTATTTTATTGATCTTCGATGCGTTCCCATGCAATGATAAAGGCTTCTAGGAAATAGATTTGTGAGAAGCGTTTCGCGTGCTCGACCATGATTGTAGCTTTATCGCTGTACCAACGAAGACCGGTTTGATCTTCCAACTCATCAACCAGTTCATATCTCAGTTCGTCTGCAGAAAGTGCTTCCAGTTCTTCAGTCTTTAGGAATTGGTCATAGATTACTGTAAGATCTTCTAGGGATTTAGCTTCGTTAAGTTTGATCATAGTTGCTGTGGTTATCATAATATAAGGTCTCTTGTTTATTTAATATGCGAGCATTATATCACAAAAAAGGGGGTTTGTAAACCCCCTAAACGAACTATTTTCAAGTTATTTTTTTGTTAGATGTTTGACGTGGTTTCGATGTATTCTTGCCCCGACGTAACTATTGTAGTATTCGTCCGGCTTCAATAACACATCGAGTACGAGTTGTGTCTTAGTTTCAAAATAACTCATTTCGCCTTTGGTGCTACATAATCGTAGGATCTCCCGTTTGAAATTGTCCTCACCGTGCTCTATCAATAGTTGTTTAACTAATTCAGATGAGCCGTGATACTTCTTCCAATCTGATTCAATGATTGATCTTCGCTTACGCTTTTTACCTTTTAGGGGAGGAAGGGTTTTCTTAGACCAGAAGTTCTTCTTACCTATGTATTTCATCCCAGTTGAGATATCGGTGATTTCATATATAAACCCCTGATACTCCTCTATCATTTCGCTTGTAAATAGCTTATCTCGAAAAAACCATTCCATTATATCTTTTCTCTAGTAATGTGTCATTGTATTTACCGTCGACCGAAAGTGCATATTTTCCTTGAGATTTCAAGGGGGTATCGAGAAGTAGCAAGTGGATGTTCTCATCACGTTCTGATGGTATTATATTGGCTTGGCTTCTATCCTTTTCGATTCACAAATACTTAGAGTAAGCGAATGAAATGTAGAAGCGATTTGCCTTCTGGGAGGATTCCGAGTTCGACACAACCATAGTTTCTTCTTCGGATTTATTTATCTATTTTAAGATCTTCGATATGCAGCTTAACCATAATCGCATCTAACTCCAAATGGCTGTGACCCATTTCTCTTATGTTTATTGCACGATGTAGAAGTCTGTCATAGACCTCATTAGGTAGCGTAGATAGTAAGTCGGTTTTACTCGGTGATTGATTCTTCATAGTATATAATAATCTTTTTCTGTTGATGCAAGTATTCTTTTAGGTCAGCCATATTAACCGAAAGGATCTGGTAATCTTCAATGGTCATTATAACATAGACCTGGCCTGTTTGTAGAACCTCATCGGCATTATCTTCAGTGAGTACTTTCCAGGTTACAGGCTTAAGTTGTAACCCATCTGGACGAGGGATGAGGGGAATATCTTTGGTAATGATTTCAGTCTTTGTAACAATCTCAGGTTGAGGCTGGAGAAAGGAACAACCAGCAAGAAAGCCACTAAGGAGAAGGAAGAGAAGTGATTTCGTTAAATTCATCAAATACCTCTTGAGTACCTTTATTGATTGCTTTTTCGATTAGACCCGATTTACGAATAGCCAATTCCTTAAGGTCATGCTCAATAAACTTATCTCTTAGATCTTGACTTTCTTTTTGTAGACCTTCGATGTCTTTTAAGAGGCTGATAATTCTTTCATCACTGGCTGACTGATCAGTTAGTAAGGTCTCTATTTGTTGGGTCTGATTAGTATTTATCCCTATTAGCTGTTCGCGCTCCACCTCCAATTTACCTAATTTACTACTTAGATTCATTGTATAATAGAAGAAACCACTAATAGCAACTATAGCACCAAGGATTAATCCAATCTTAACCTTACTAAAGAGCAGACTGATCACGCCTTTTTACCACCGAACAATATGGATTTAACATCCTTAAGATTGCGACGATACATGTGATCGGGATCATTCTTCTTACGCTTATCACGCTTATTGTATCCAGGAGGCATAGCAACACCACCACCAGATACCGCATTGGCTGCGACCTCTTCAGCAAACTCTGTGAAGCTCTTCATTTGGTGATATCCTCTTGAGAGATGTATATTCTTTGATTTGTGCTCATGTGTCGGACTTTATATATATTGCGGCCGCACATACGATCAACCGGGTCTAATCCTTCTTTGACCTCGATTGCGGTTCCAGCTCTTCCAATAACCTCTCCTGTCTTCGGAGAAATAATGGTTTGCTTTAACTCATATACGCCAGGTAGCAATCTATCGTTCTTGATAAAGTAAGACTCATTTAAGACCGACCCGATATCTCCACCCGCATCCTCAATGATTTGTACTACCACATCATGGCTGAGAGCTGTATGTTCTTTTATGAGGAATAATGCTGATGCGTAGGATGCGATCTTATTCTTTGGCAAAAGTCTTTTAATATTAAACACTAGACGATGGAACAACGTATAGGAATCTTTCTGTTCCTTTGATAGATTCTTCTTTACGAGAGTATTACCGGATGCGTCTATTACGCCAGTTTGATATGCAGTTGTTTCTTCCCATTCTTGGGTTAACAACCGAAGGAATCTTAAAGCGTATATCGTATCACTTGCTGATAGTAAACTCATAATTTCCTTAACTTATCTATTATACGTGAATCCATTGGTACCTCAATCATATCGTATTCAGGAATATAGTTAAGAAATACCAGAAAGGGTTTCAGATAGCGGAGATATTCCTCTTCTATCTGAAAACTCATCATATGGTTTGCAGCCTCAATCCCAAAGACATTATATAGTACGATTAGATGGTTTAATATTAATCGTTCTTGTAAATCGCCCTTATTATGATATCGACCAAAGAGCTTCTTTAGGTATTTAAACCTATTTAAGTCTTCATAAAACTCTTCGGCGCTAGTACACTGATGGTTCTCGTAATACCTAGCTGCATATAATACAAAGTTACCTTTATCCAATTCTTCAAATAGCTGCATTAAAAATCATCTCGATGTTATTATGCAATTATTTATGTTAATTAATAAAGGTCTTCGTCGTCGAATTCTTCTTCGAATTCTTCCAATTCTTCTTCAACTTTAACTTGTTCTTTGACTACAAGTTTAAGTTCTTCGTCATTCCACTCAGCGATCTCTTCAGGCTCAAGACCTACCCGCTTAAGGATTTCACCTGTGCGCGGATGAGCGAAGCCCCGAGGAGTAGCTACCGCGTCTTTTAACCAACCTTGTTTTTTAAATCTCATATCTGATTATCCCAATAAGTTTTACTGATCTCACCCATGGTTTCTACAGTAGAACCGACACGACGACATTTGGTGTAAACCTCAAATGTCACCCCACCGTAAGTTACTGTACGAATACCATTGGTTTGTTTTAACCACAGATTATAGTATGGGCTGCTAGGACCACCCGGATCTGCAGGAGTATTGTCATACTCCCACACGGGATTATTGGTAATACCAACCCAAGCCATTATCGAGTAAGGTTCCTAGCGGTACGAGACAGCCAGTTATTGGCTTGCTCTTTAACCTTTTTCATTGGTTCAGCGTTACGCTTATCACCAGCTCTAGGCTTAGCCTGAGATGTTACTTTCACATCTGGCTTACCTGCTTCAAGCTTTGCGCCATCAACTATCTCAACGTCATGAACGTCAACGAGGTCTTTTTCGCCTTGAGCCTCAGGTGCTAGTACATCACGATCAGCACGGTTAGGATCACGCTTCTTAAGATCGATGCCTTCTTCGAATGCATCGTAATCTTCTTCAAGATCAGCTATATCTCGCGTTTCAACAAATCGACTGTTTACTAATGCATCGTACGTACCATCTTTATTGATCTGAAGTACTTCGACATTCTCGTAACAAGCTTTAGCTAAAGCCTGAATATCAGACAAGTCAACAGATTCACTCATAGCAGCTTTATGGTCTGCGCTCGGAAAGTGAACCTTTAAAACACCTTGAATCACGTCATCAGACTTACCCTTCTTGCGAAGTTCACGCACTTTTTTAGCTGCACCTCGTTGAATGGCCTTGTCTTTACCCGCTGCTGCGATGTTCGCTGCTGCTTTTTTACCGCCTCGCTGCATAGAATCAGAACTCTCTTCTACCGCTTCTGCGTCGCCTTTTGCGTCGTCTTTCTTAGACGCTTTCTTAATGGTATCCCGACGTTTTTTCAGATATACATCTGATTCGTCTTTATCACCATCGTTATCTACGTCGCCGTCCTCTTTGCCGACTGGATCCATACCTTCACCGTCGTCATCCTTATCGGTATCCTTAGCAAAGGGCGGAGCTTTTTTCTTGTCTTCTTCAGCCAAGACCTGAAGGTATGCTTCCGTTAATTTCATTTTGTTCTTCTCCAATTGGAATTTTATGTAATGCTATTTATATTAATTTACTTCCGAAGACGTCTAGCCATCTCAAGTACAGACCGAGCGGTTGATCTTTCTTCTTTAATCGAGGGGAAATGAGCAGCCAGAGCTTTCAAAATGTCTAATTCGCTCTTACCTTTTCTTTCCATATCCCGAATCATTTTCATAGCTTCTTGCCGGCTTTTCTGAGTAGCCTTTGAAGCTTCGTTCACATCGGTCTCTTCTTTAGTTACCGAGGTCATAGCTTTCTTAGCTAAATGCTTAGCTAAATTCTTTCTCTTAACCATATTACCAAAGCGATCTCTATAAGGACCTTTACGCTTTGGATCTGGATCGAATGGTGGCTTGTCTTCGGTCTTCGCTTCAGGAAGTCTTTTAAGTTGATTCTTAGCCTTCTTTAATCTTGCTTTCTCTTTGTCTACTACAGCAGGACCAAGATGCTTCTTAGCAGCACCAGGATCGTTCTTTCCAATTCGAGCTTTATGTTGAGTTTGTTTACGACTCTGATAGTCCTGAACATTCTTGTTCTTGCTCATCGTTGCCGGCAAAAACCTGTCTAGAAACCGATCGAAGTTATGGTTAAGACCATCTTTCTCAAG
>Ga0102855_1000649_pt1 | contig 10941 bp, 8 predicted proteins | sample Colrivmet1370B02_FD_78450 | JGI IMG/M metagenome (GOLD analysis project Ga0102855, IMG submission 78450) | Estuarine microbial communities from the Columbia River estuary - metaG 1370B-02 | ecosystem: Environmental > Aquatic > Marine > Intertidal zone > Estuary | place: USA: Columbia River...
TTTCCTGTATTTGCCTCTATACTAAATAATTCGTCTTGACAATTATCACTTGTTATCACTAATTTAGGTCTATCACCAGAAGAACCATACGCAGTATATTTTGGAATATTTAATGAAAGAACTCTACCAGAATGTAAAGTACTATATCCTCTACCAATTGTATAACCATTCGTACCATCTATATTATTCTTTAATTGTAATAAAGATTGAAAATTTACATTAGATGTACTTTTTATATTCAAAGATCCGTTTAATCCATCACCTGTATTAATATCTACTACACCAGAAGAAGTAGTATCAATCTCTAAAAGATCTTGAGATCCTTTTGATAAAACAAAAGACCTTCCTTCTACAATAGTATCTATAACTAGTCCAGTTTTCGTATAAATAGTTTTCTCTACACCTACACCACCTAATGTATAAATAGACCCAGATGTACCTGCACCACTATCATTTTCACTACTTAGATATAAATCAGTTTCTAATAATTTTATATTATTGTCAGCTCCTAATAATAAATTACCATATGATTCCTTTATATATTGAAGACTTCCACCAAAAGTTAAAGGAATATTTCTTGTGATATTTACTTCAAGTTCTGGTGCAATATAAATACTATGATCCGATATAATTCTTAAATCATTATTACTATCAGATAATATCTGCTGATATCCACTATTACCAAACTTTATACCTCTATCTGTTGGAATACATACATTTAATTCTTGCCCAGGACTTAGAAATATATTGTTACCAGCATTTATAGTAAGATCATTGTTTAAATTTGCAGTAATCTTTTGATTTACATTTGAAAAAATTAGTGAAATATTTACAGGTATTTTAACAGTTCTAGAAGCTCCTGGTTCTAATAAAATATCTTGACCACTACCTATCACCATATTATTAGAACTATCTGTATATATTTGTTCATTTTGTGTAGCAAAAGTAATAGGTACTTGATTAGGAACACGTATTTTTTTAGTCGCATTTAAAAAGAAATCTATATGTCCATCACTTTTTATATTTATATTTTTTGATACACTATCAGCACTTATACTTCCAGCTGTACTACCAAATGCTACTAAACTATTATATGGAAATAATGTATTTCCAGTAGGTAAAATATTTACATCCACTGATGATGTTATATTTAAATTATTTGTTGTAGTATTTGTGTAAATAATACTTTGATTAAGATGATTTGATCCTCCTAAATAAATCTTGCCATCACACCACATATCACACTTTATACCAATACCTCCATTTACAATTACAGATCCAGTACTCGCACTTGTCGCATTTGTACTAGATGTTTGTATTAAATCAATAGATATAGTTTGTTTTGATTCCATCATTTTTGTAGTATTATTCCACGTCATAATTCCATTCGATAATGGAGCATCTTCTCTATGAGCAATAGCTTGTAAATTACTTATAACACCAGATTTAAATAATTTATCAGATTCATTATATACCACACGATAGTTTTCGAGTACACCTCTATCTATTTCCATACCAGATTGATTTAATGTAACACCTGAACCTGTTTCTAACCTATTTAATACTATAATATTATCTTCAAATTCAATTACGTTTGTATTCAAAATTGTTGTATTTCCTTCTACATATAAATTACCATTAATTGTACTATCACCAGATACTACCAAGTTTGCAAAAGTAGGTGAATCTGTTGTTTTTACACCTTGATTTAACCATAAATCATGTCTTGATACTAAACCAGATATATTTTGATAATCAATTCTGTTATTTACTAGAGGTTTAGACATTTAGCAATTATCTCTTACTTATATAGAGTAAAAAAATTAATTACTAATAATTTACGAAAAAAGAGCTAAAAATATAATAAATAAAATAGAGCAAGTAATTTAAACTTAATAAATAATTGAATTTTAAGAAAATTGCAAAAAGAACAACTGATAATATGACTAAATCTAAAACAATTGAAGAAAAATATCAAAAACTTACTCAAAGAGAACATGTGCTTTTAAGAAGCGGAATGTATATCGGTTCTGTAAAGAAGCAAATGGAGGAATTATGGATTGCAAATGAATCAAATGATAAAAAAATTAAAATGGAAAAAAAGATGATTGATTATACTCCAGGATTTATAAAAATTTTCGATGAAGTTCTTACTAACGCAACTGACCATTCTTTTCGCGATTCAACTGTAACAATAATTAAGGTTGAATATTCTCAAGAAACTGGTGAGATTAGTGTATGGAATAATGGTCAAGGTATCCCAATTGAATTACATAAAGAACATAATATTTATGTACCAGAACTTATATTTGGACATTTACTTTCAGGTAGTAATTATGATGATACTACTACTAGAACAGGTGCTGGTACAAATGGTTTGGGAAGTAAATTAACAAATATTTATTCAAGTAAATTCACAGTAGAAACTATAGATAGTGATCGTAAAAAAAAGTTTGTTCAAGAATTTAGTAATAATATGACAGAACGTATTAAAGCAAAAATAACAACAAATTCTGGAAAAAGTTATACAAAAATCTCCTTTATACCAGATTATCCACGTTTTGAAATGTCTGGATTAGAGGCTGATACTATCTTACTTATAAGAAAACGCGTAATTGACTGTATTGCTTGTACAAATGAAAATGTGCAAGTTTATTTAAATGGTGAAAAATTAAAGGGTAAAGGATTAACCGATTATACTAAATACTTTTTTGAAGATGAAAAAGTTATTAATGAATCTCATATTGAAAAAATAAAAACAAAAAGTGGTGAAGTTGTAGAATATATCTGGGAATATGCTATTGTACCACATTCTACATTTGAACAAGTTTCTTTTGTTAATGGTAATTCAACTATTAATGGTGGAAAACATGTTGATTATATTCTTTACCAAATTATTAATAGATTAAAAAAGATGTTGGAAGAAAAGAAAAAACTTAAAGAACTTAAACCAAATTTTATTAAAGATAAATTATTCTTATTCCTAAGAGCAACAGTTGCAAATCCATCATTTAATAGTCAAACAAAAGAACAATTAACTACACAATCAAGAGATTTTGGTTGTAATATAACTGTAAGTGATCAATTTATAAATAAAATCTATAAAAGTTCTATTACAGATGAAATTGTAGAATTCTGTAAATTAAAAGAATCAGCTTCATTAAGTAAGCAAACTGACGGAAAGAAAGCAAATAAAGTTTTTATCCCAAAACTTGAAGATGCTCTTTGGGCAGGAACAGCTAAATCAAATAGTTGTACTCTTATCTTGACAGAAGGAGACAGTGCTAAAACATTTGCAATGTGGGGAAGATCAGTTGTAGGTCCAGAACGTTATGGTGCATTTCCATTAAAAGGTAAAGTCCTAAATATTCGAGATGCATCCATCTCTCAATTAATCGGAAATGAAGAAATAAATAATCTTAAACAAATTTTAGGATTAAAACAAGATCGTGTTTATAAAGATACTTCTGAGCTAAGATATGGTAAAATTATGCTATTGACAGATTCTGATGTAGATGGTTCACATATTAAAAGTCTTATTGTTAATCTTTTTCATTATTGGTGGCCAAGTCTTATTAAATTAGACTATATTCAAACATTAAGAACACCTATAGTTAAAGCTATTAAAGGTAAAAAGGTAATTGAATTTTTTACAGATCAAGATTATCTTAAATGGAAAGAAACTGGAGGCTTAAACGGTAGTCAGCCTAATTTAAATACTTACCAAATTAAATATTTCAAGGGTCTTGGTACTTCTAAAAAAGAAGATGCAAAAGATACTTTTAATAGACTCCAAAATCTTAAAGTAGATTATTATTATAAAAATGAAAAATGCGATGAATCTATTCTTTTAGCATTTCAAAAAGATAAAAATATAAAAAACAACACTTCAGACGAAAATAGTGATAATATTATTAAATGCACCGATAAACGTAAAACTTGGTTATCTAATTATGATAAATCAATTTACATTGATATTAAAGAAAATCGTGTTAGTTATCAAGATCTTATTAACAAAGAACTTATTCACTTTTCTATTTATGATAATTTAAGATCTATTCCTTCTTTATGCGATGGTCTTAAACCAAGTCAAAGAAAAATTTTATATTACATGTTGAAACGAAACAAAACAGATCTTATTAAAGTTGCACAATTATCTGGTTATGTTTCAGCTGAAACAAGTTATCATCATGGTGAAGTTTCTTTACAAGGGGCTATTATTAATTTAGCTCAAGACTTTGTTGGAACAAATAATATTAATTTACTATATCCAGATGGTAATTTTGGAAGTAGATTGCAAGCTGGTAAAGATGCTGCTTCTCCCAGATATATTTTTACAAGACTTTCAGATATTACACCTATATTATTCAACCAAGATGATACTCCTCTATTAGATTTTTTAAATGATGACGGTATGCAAATTGAACCAGAATGGTATTTACCTATTATTCCAATGGTATTAGTGAATGGTTGTGAAGGAATTGGTACTGGTTATTCTACTTATATACCTACTTATAATCCAAAAGACATTATTCATAATTTGGTAAATATGATCCGAGACGAAAACTTTCAACCTCTACCTATGAAACCATATTTTAAAGATTTTTGTGGAAGTGTAGAAGAAACTGATGTAAAAGGAAACTATATTACAAAAGGAAAATGGGAACGTTTATCAGAAAAACAGTTGAAAATTACAGAAATACCAGTAGGTGTAGGTGTTACAAATTACAAAGAATTCTTGGAATCATTTATTGAAAAAGGTACAAGTTCAAAAAAGAATGATACAAAAGAAAAAAAGAAAAAGTTTGAATTAAAAGATGTACAAAATAAAACAAAAGATGAAAATCAAGATATCATTTTTATAATAGAATTTAAAAATGAAAAGGACTTGGATCATCTTATTAAATCTGGAACACTTGAAAAAGAATTAAAATTAACAAAGTCATTTAGTACAAATAACATGTACTTGTTTAATGAAAATCTTATCTTGACAAAATATCACTCACCAATAGATATTCTTGGATGCTTTTATGATATTAGAATAGATTATTATGAAAAACGTAAAATTTATATTACAGAAAAATTAGAAAGGGAATTAATTATACTAAGATCTAAAAAAAGATTTATAAAAGAATATATTGACGGAACCTTGCAAATTAATAACAAATCTAAAAATGTTATTATTGAATCTTTAGAAAATGGCAACTATCCTAAAGAAGAAGAAAGCTATGACTATTTATTAAGATTACCTATTTATTCTTTGACATTCGAAAAGATTAGTGAACTTGATAATACATGTGACTTAAAAGAAAAGGCTTTAGTACTTATTAAAAGTAAAACTCCAGAAGATCTTTGGAAAATTGATTTAGAAAATTTATTAAAAAAGTTGAAATAATTATTTTGCACATTAAAGGCATTTTATTATATATTTTTTTTATTAATTATATATATAACTAATAAAAATACATTATGAGTAATAAAGAAGAAAATGTCGAAAATGATATTAAAGAAGAAAAAGGTATCTCGCCACTTGTTTATGAAGAAATTAAAGAAGATGAAGAAATTAAAGAAGATGAAGAAATTAAAGAAGATGAAGAAATTAAAGAAGATGAAGAAAATGTACCTCTTATTAAAAAGGAAAAGATTAAGAAAATTAACGATGAAGAATTTAATAAAAGAGTCAAGGAAATTTTTAATGCAGGACAAGATTACGATTCTGAAGAATTATCCGATACATATAGTTATAGAAGTAGCTGTAGCACGTGTAGATCAGATTCTACACATTATCATTTACAATGAATACAATAGTTGATTTATTTATTTTATTTAAAAAACGCATAATTGCGTATATTTTTTTTATTTTCTAATAGTATAAAACCAAAACAAAAATGTCAGATAACCCAAAAGAACTTGATAAAAAAATAGAAATAGAAGTAGAAGTAGAAGTAGAAGTAGAAGTTTCAACTAGCTCCAGTTCAAGTAGCTGTAGCTCAAGTAGCTCCAGTTCAAGTAGCTGTAGCTCAAGCAGCTCTAGCTCGTAAAACAACAACACATAACAACACATAACAACACATAACAACACATAACAACACATAACAACACATAACATTTTAATCGTAGATCAGTTTTTACATATTGCCTGATTTATTTATTTTATTTAAAAAACACGAATTACGTATTTTTTTTTTATTTTGTAATAGTATAAAAACTAAAAAATGTCAAATAACCCTCCAATTCAAATGCCAGTGATAAAAAATATAAAAAAAAAGAATAAAAAGAATAAAAAAAGAAAAACAAAAAAATCACCATCATCTAGTTCTTCAAGTTCTTCTTCTAGTTCTTCTAGTTCTTCTTCAAGTTCTTCTAGTAGTTCTTCTAGTTCTTCAAGCAGTTCAAGTTCTTCAAGTTCTTCAAGTTCTTCAGATTACACAATTACGTCAAGTGATTCATCTAATATAATACAAAATGCTGCTATTCAGACTTTTCTTATTTAAGAAAAATATAAATACCTTGCCGATTAAAGTCGGAGACGGTAGAGGTATATACTAAATATAAAATTTCTAGTACATTAAAGCTTCTTTGCCGATAAATGTTTATTATTTTTTCATAATTAATAGGTGCGTTTAAAAAAAAAAATATATTGGTATATATTATAAAATGCAAAGCAGAACAAATTTAAAAGAATACGGTGCTATAAAAATTTATAACGTTGAAGTCGACAATTGGACTTATGTTAGACCTACAAGAATTGGTGATATCAAACAATCTGTTGTACTAAATGATCACAACGGCTGGTTAATATGTGATGGTAGAAGTTTAAATAGAAGTGATTATCCACTTTTATTCCAGTTAATAGGGACTAATTTTGGAAGTTCTAGTGGAACTACATTTAAATTACCAGACTTGCAAGGAAGAGTACCAGGTACTATAGGTGCAGGTAGTGGTCTAACAAATAGAACTCAAGGTAGTTATGTTGGTACTGAAACTCATACATTAAGCATTCCTGAAATGCCATCGCATACTCACGGAATCACTGATACTGGTCACACACACGGTTATTATAATAATTCAAATAATCAGAGTTTAGAAGTTGGTGGTGGTGATTTAGCTGATAATCAAGAGATTTTTCAACAGACAATTTCAGCTCTAACAGGTATTACTATTAATGCAGCTGGAGGTGGTCTCGCTCATGAGAATATGCAACCAACCTTGTTTATTGCACATACATTTATATATGCAAAACCAACAGACAGATAAATAACAGTTAATGAAAAAACTAAAAAAATATACATCAAACATTTATTTAAAGATAATTAATTATAAAATTTAATACAACTTTTTAATTAATTACTACGGTAGGTTATTATTCCGATCCTTTTTTATTTATATATATCAGATTTTCAGTGAATGAATAAAAAAGAATTAGAAAAAATTCATAAATTAATAGGAACTGATATTAATCATTATACAATTACTAAATATATAAATTCAGGATCCTTTGGTGATGTATTTGAAGCAAAACATAAAAAAACAGGCGAATTAGTAGCTTTAAAAATACCCATATTAAACGATGAACGAGATGGTCTTCAATCTTTATTAGAAGAAGCAAAGGTATATAAACACATTTCTGATCCAGAAAATGGTGTAGCAAAAATGAAAGTAATTAAATACAATGATAGAAAAATTATAGCAATGGATTTATTGGGATCTTCTTTAGAAGACCTCTTGAACAAACATAAAAGATTTAATATGAAAACTATTATATCATTGGCTATTTCTATGATTTCTGTTTTAAAACATATACATAGTAAAGGATTTATACATAGAGATATTAAACCAGACAATTTTGCATTAGGTTATACAGATCCAACAAAATTATTTTGTATAGATTTTGGTTTAGCTAAAAAATACGTCAAGAAAAATGGTAAACATATTTCATATTGTGAAAACAAAAAATTCTGTGGAACTGCAAGATATTCAAGCATCTCTTCACATAAAGGAAGAGAACAGTCAAGAAAAGACGATTTAGAATCCATTGGCTACTTATTAGTTTATCTTTATAAAGAAAAATTACCGTGGCAAGGAATAAAACATAAAGACAAGAATAAACGTTATGAATTGATTGGTGAAAAAAAGGATAAAACTTCTGTTGAAGATCTTTGTTCAGGAATGCCAAAGGAATTTACTATATTTTTAAAATATGTAAAAAATTTAGATTTTGATGAAAAACCTCACTATTCTGCTCTTAAAAAGATGTTTTATAAATTATACCAATCTAGAAATTACCAAGATGATACATTAGAATGGAATCAATAAAGTACGTAGTACGTAATCCTTACATCATATCATTTGTTTTTAATTACGTTTTAAAACCTATTTAAAAATAAATATCTATACTATAATATCAATAAATGAACCAGATTATTAAAACTGAATCTGTCGATTTTAACAAACTTATTAAAAATAGTACTACATTAACATTAAATGGACAGTCTAAAATGATTGAAACTCTTACTAAAGAATTTACTGAAGAAGAATCACGATGGTATATAGCGAATTTGTATATTTATATGAATTACCATCCGACAAATGACTTTCCTATCAATTTAGATACATTAGTTAAATTAGTTGGATTTGCGAATAAAGAAAATGCTAAAAGAACATTAAAAAATAATTTTGTAGTAAATGACGACTATAAAATCCTGCTCGTCCCTAAAGACGAGCAGGTCAAAACTAATGAGGTTTTAATCCCTAAAGATGAAAACCTAAATACTAATAATTTATATGACGAAGAGGTTTTAGTCCCTAAAGACGAAAACCTAAAATTAAAAAATTTAGGTGGAAGACCAAAAGAAAAAGTTATGCTTAACATTGATACATTTAAAAATATGTGTATGTTGGTAAAGACAGAAAAATCAAAAGAAATTCGTAAATATTATGTAAAATTGGAAAATATTTATAATAAAATTATTAAAGAAGAAATAGAAAATCAAAAATTGATACAAGAAAATACTCAAAAATTATTAGAAGAACAAAAAGAAAAAATAGAAATGTTGGAAAGTAAACCAGAAACAGAAGGGTTTTTTAAGGAATCTGGATATATTTATATTATAAAAGAAACTGCTAAAATTGGTAGATATAAAATTGGTAAATCTAAAAAACCAATGAATAGGATAAGTGGTTTAAATACTGCTTCAAGTGAAATTAGTTTATTAATTGACAGACAATTTGAAACAATCGATATGGAATCTGCTGAAAAAACCATACAATTAATGTTAAAGCCATATAGAATTAAAAAACGTGCAGAGTGGTTTTTTTTTAAAAATGAAATGGAATTAGAAAATGCTATAAATACTATTGTTAAATGTTTAGAATTTATAAAACAGTATCGAGACGACCATCGTTTCGTTGATACAAATGACGAAGAAGAACAAGAAACAAAAGATGTTTTAGAGCAAGAAATTGAGAATGAAATTTCAGAAAAAGAAAAAATTGGACTTTACAATGGAGTTTTTTGGGAGAAAAGAAGAAATAAATGGAGATCTGAACTTGTAAAAGATTACAAGTCTTATTTTTTAGGCTATCACAATACAGAATTGGATGGAGCTAAAGCTTATAATGATTATGCAAGTTATCTAAATACAAATTGTAATACAAATTATATATTAAATAAAGTTGATGATTATATTCCAAATCCAAGAAATATTCCTAATGATAATAAAAAATTAGTATTAGAAAAAAAATCTTCAAAATATATCGGTGTGCATTATGATAATACTAGACAACATTTTGTGGTGTCAATGAGATTTAAACTAAAACATATTAATTTAGGACATCATACTGACGAATTAGAATGTGCTAAAATGTATAATCAACAAGCTTTGTATTTTAACAATAATTATGATACAAATTATACTTTAAATGATATTGAAAATTATGTAACTATTGAAAAAAATATATATAATGAATTAAAATCTAGTCTAGTAGAAAATAAGTCAAGTGTATATGTAGGTGTTGTAAAACGTAAAAATGGAAAATTTATTTCACAAATTATATTAAACAAAAAAGTTATAAGATTGGGAACGTTTGAAAATGAAATTGATGCAGCTAAAGCTTATAATGAAAAAGCTAAAGAATTTAATATAAAATATAATAAAAATTATAAGATAAATATTTTTAATTAAATAATAATATAATTAATTTAATTAAAATTAGTTTACTTTTGTTAGATTGATATGTTTTTAAATTATACACTCCGTTTGTTCATTTATTATTTTTTTTAATTAAACTTTTTAATTAAACTTTTTAATTAAACTTTTTTTAAAACGTTTATATAATGAAAGAAGCAGATAAACAAGATTTATATCAACGATTTGTAGAATTAGAGAATAGATATACGGAATTACATAAAGAGCATACAAATTTATTAGAAGAATATAAAGAAAATGTTATTATACAAAGTATGAATGAAATGAAAGAACGTTATGAAAGATTATTAAAAACTTCTGTTTCGAAAATTAAATATGAAATGTTGTCTGAAAAATATTTAAAAGTGTTAAAAACATCTTCTGGATGTACAGTTGTATTAGATCATAGTACAAATTTAATTCGTAAAGCAGAACGAGCATATTCTACAGACTTTAAAAATTGTTTGACAAAAATAGAAGCTGATTTATTACTTGTTAAAGAAATTTTAGAAGATTCTATAAAAAATTATACAAATACAAATATCTAAAAAAATTTAATTTAAAAAAATTTAATTTAAAAAATTTTAATTTATCATTTTTAAAGATCTTATGGGGGTTTTTTATTCTAATGATGGAAAATCTTTTTCTACAACATACAATGATCCATGTAAAGTACCTTTAATATTAGACGGCAAGGTAGTAAATGACACTCGTTCTGCTATTATAATTCAAAAATGGTGGAACAATCAAAAAA
>Ga0102855_1000651_pt1 | contig 10936 bp, 9 predicted proteins | sample Colrivmet1370B02_FD_78450 | JGI IMG/M metagenome (GOLD analysis project Ga0102855, IMG submission 78450) | Estuarine microbial communities from the Columbia River estuary - metaG 1370B-02 | ecosystem: Environmental > Aquatic > Marine > Intertidal zone > Estuary | place: USA: Columbia River...
CCTCTCCTTTTGAAGGAAGATCTGAGGGCCCTTTTATTTGCTCTTCCCAAATTACACCTGTCATAAGTAAATGACCCATATCATAATAAGTTAATGGTGTGTTTGAATCAGTCAATCCTTTTAATAATTCTAAATTACCTCTCGTAATAGCTTTGATATTTAATATCCATCTAGGATGATCATCCCGTTCATATAATACATCATAATCTAATTTCGAATTGTTCTTAACAACTATTGTACAAGGTTTCTCCAATATAGCATATCTATCCAAGTGTTCCATCTCAAATTTTACAGAGCTATCTCTCATCCTCTACATCTTTTTTAAGTGCCTCTCTATCTAGTTTAGTGTTATTAACTTTAAAGTCTTTATTATATATGTATGCTCTATAAGAGGCCCTTGAAATTGCTACATACATTGACTGTAGTTTTTCTTTAGCAGTAGTAAGCTTCACAGCTAGTACATCATCTTCTATAATAAATACGTGGTTAATAGAACTCCCCTGAGCCTTATGAATTGAAGCAGCATAACTATAGTTAAAGTACGCAAAGGACTCTTTAAAGGCATATACATCCTTCCAATAATGCTTTTGTTCTCTAGCTAATCCTGTTAAAATCTTAAGCTTCTGATCATATTTGGCTTGCCCCTCTGTCGATACTGTTAAAATTGGTACTTCAAAAGTTGCTTTCTTAAAACTTAATGCTACACAAGGAATATCAAATGGGCCTATCACGGGTTTAGCGCTTTTGACCTTGAATAATTCCCCGTTTGTAATGATTTGTTTCTCTTTACCTACTGCATTTTTAACAGAGTAACCTCCATTACTAATCAATAGTTCGTCATCCTCAAATTGTAAGGGACTCTTACCATATAATCCAACCCTAATATGCTTATTTAGCTTCTCAATGGTCTTATTTCTATACGCTAATAATCTTACATAGCCAGTTCCTCTACCCTTCTTAAATCGCCTTATTGCGGCTTTTAATACTGTTGATAAACTGTTAACAAAGATATAACCACTCCCATCATCATCTATTTTACTGATCCTATCTGTAGCTAGATTTAATATATTCAAAGAAGGGACTAATCCACGTCTTATCTTTATAATCTCGTTACGTACAACCTCAGTAATTTCGAAAATTGGACCCTTAAACCTCATAGGTATTGTAAGCTCAGCAGAAATATCCTCAAAGAATAATGAATCCTCATCTTGATTAACTGGTGGAAGCTGACAATAGTCACCTAATATAATTAAAGCTTTGTTTCCTTTTCTAACGTAGTCAAGTATTTCAGTAGCTGTTTCATCATTTACCATAGAACCCTCATCAAGGAGAATAATTTGATATTTAGTGATCGGCGGATCCTGTGACTTGTTTATACGAACTAGGATTTGATTACCACTGTCATCATACGTAACCTTCTTACCTAAAAGAGAGGCTATCGTAGTAACTCTGTAACTTTTACCTAAGAAATCTTGAAGTACATTTTTAGCAAAGTGACTAGGGGCTGCAGCTATTATATGATCAGGGTTTAATCCCTTTAGGGCCCTATTTATAGAATAACTCTTACCTGTTCCTCCTCCTCCTTGTACTAGAAAAAATCTTTTAGTGCCTCCGTCTTTGAGGTATTTACCAATATTAACTACCATATCGGCTTGCTCGGTATTTAAACCATCAATTCTTTTGTCGTCATCATAATGCCCTGTAGTTATAACCTCTAAGCTTAATCCAGTTTCCTGGGGCTCTAGATCATACAGGTCATTCAGAATTCTACGTTGCGCCAATTTCTTTTTAAAGATATTAGGCTCCGAGTTTGAGTTTGAAGAATCTTCCATATGTCGATATTTTATTTCTAATGTTAATATTATCTTTAAAGCTGATCACATTTATGCTTTTCGTCTTCGTATTGAAGGGAAAATTAAATGAGTCAGTTCCATCTGTAATTATTACCACTTTTTTACCTACGAATTCCTCCGAAGTTAGTATATTAGATGTGTCAACTTTAGTTCCACCAAAACTAAGTACTATATTCATGTCTTTAATATAGTTCTTGTTATAGTATGCGCGATCATTGATCTTATTTGATACATACAGCCATTCTATCTCATAATCATTTTTGAAAGCCTCATTTAAAATGTATGCTTTTAATGCTTTTATATATGGTATATAGTTTTGCATTGATTGAGTAGAATCCTGTAGCACATATAATTTCTTATCTGCGTAATCTGGTAGTTCTAAATTCTTATTAACATCTAATTGACTGGTGGCTAATTTGTAAGAAAAATCTGGCCTTACTAGGTCACTCACAGAGGAAGTCTTTACAACTTCTCCATAAGATGAGATTTTTCTAATGTCCTTTCTTGAGTCTGAAGTGAATAATTCATTGAATAACAATAGGTTAGATGATATATCACCTACACCTTCTTGATACAATGTATATAACTCTTCATAATCAAAGTCTTCTGAAGACAGTAATTTATTGTCTCCTGATCTGTACTGTGATATTATACCGTCGTTTAATCCGCGCAAATCAATGACGCGTTTTAGCTTCTGATAGAATAGCACCGTTGAATAACACAATGAATCCCCTTTAAATCTAAATAAGTCAAATCTGTTCAGGAAATTTTCTAACTCTGAATTCTTTTCATAGAATGCATTAGTTATATTTCCTTCTATATAAACCCATGAGAATAAATTGAAGAGTAATTTTAATGTTGCCATAGATACATATCCTGTTGGATCTGAGTTATTAAGCTCTGCTTGTATCTGCGTTCTAAAATTACTATCATCAACCATCGGATGAAGTTTAATCATTGCTTATCTGTTTAAAGATGTCATCAATTTGTTTAAATAGCATAGAGGAAAAATCTTTACTACCTGATATATTGGTAATATTGTTCTTCGTATTTACTACAGGCATCAGCAAATCATCGGTTACTTTAAGCATGCTCAGCTTCTTTTCAATATATAATACAGCTAGTCTGTAATCATTCTTACCCCTCAATTTTTCAACGATATCCTCCAGCTCTACTAATAGATTCTGTACAGATTTCTTATTGAATTCTTGCTTGGCAATTTCTTGAATGTTTTTAATCGTGTCTGTATTAATAGCGAAATTATCTATAAAGCTAATTCCCTTATTTAAGTATACGTCAGTAATATTTAATGCCACACGAGGTGATACCGTATTACTAAACTCTTCATGATTTGTAGCAAAAAGCTTAGCCATAAAATATAACATTGCTTCTTGTACTTCTGGGTAGACTAATTGTAGAAGTGCATAGTAATCCTTAGATGTATATGTATTCCACTTAACCTCCACTTGTAACGGAAATCTTTCTTCATAGAAAGCTCTTTTACTTTCATCATCAATAACTTCTTTAGCAGATTTATTTGCTGCTATAATCATAGTTGGTATTAATGACTCTACTTTACCGTCTTTATTTCTGAAACCTCTCTCAGTTAAAATATCTTTTAAAGCTGCGGCTGTAGATGGTAATATATCAGTGAATTCTTCTCCTATCAATATACCCGGCTTACAAAATATAGAGTCTTTAAAATTAAGTTCATATCTGCTCTCTTTTATTAACTTATCCATATTAGGTATACCTAATAAAGCATCTACAGGCATATCCTTATATCCTATTACAGAATGATAAGGTATCTTATAGATATCTAGTATATATTTAATCAAAGCACTTTTACCGTAACCTCCTGGCCCACTTAAAAATACATTCATATTCATTAACAATCCTGTATAGATTGCTCTCGTTGCTTTACTTTGATAAACAAATTTCTTATCAACTTCCTTCATCAGGTCAGGGTAAGATATTTCATTAATCCTCTCTTTTACCATTTCACATACTTGTGCATTGGTAGTACATTTGTTTAAATCAAGTTTCTCCATTATAAAATTTCTTCTATATCATCAAAATCCTGCTCATCTTCCATCATCTCCATATCATCATGAAAAATAGTAATCTCGTCCCAGTTAATACTTGAGTCCACAGTAGGTTCTCCTAATGTAAATTCATGCTTCTTACCTTCAGCTTCAGTGCTAAGTAACTTAACTAGTTGATATTGCTCCTTAAAAAGTTTGATTGCTTGAGTTTTATCTAGTAACATAGATGTATCTACAACAAAATCTTTAAGTGCATCACTTTTAATCTTCTTTGTCAACCTGGAAATTCCATTGTCTTCCTTGTACTTATCTAAAAATACTTTCTCTTGCTTCTTTCCTTGTTTATTTCGAAGAATCTCAGTGTGCCATTCAACATAGAATTCTTTTACAGCAGTCATTGCATCGTCATATCCTAAGCCTGCCTTCATTATAGCGTCAACTGGTACCTTAGCGGCACTAGCACCTGCTCCAAAACATCCAGGAATATTATCTGTTGAATCTCCTGTAATTATTTGTATACATAATTTCTGTAGGGCTACAGTTTCTTCTACATATACAGTAGTTCTTTTAATATAGTCATAAAACCACATGTCAGGGATTTGGAATAAATCTTTATCCGGAGACGCTATAGTTACTTTATTGTACTTACCTCTGTATTTTTCAGCTGCAATTGCACAAGCATCATCTGCTTCTATATTAAGACAAGGTTCAAAACCCCAGTGCTCTTCCATTCTCTTTAGTAGAATAGGCGCCCAAAATTCAAACCACTCTGGTTTATCATCAGCCCTATTTGCTTTATAACCTTTAGTTATTGCTATGTTCTTTCTAAAGTTATGGCCACCTTTTCCTCCGAAGAATCCTTGATAGTTCCTAGAGCCAGTAGCTATAAGTATATCTGTAATGAATTCATCAAGTTTAATGATTCCGATCGGTTCAAGCGGCATTTCTGCTAGCTCATACCCGACAACATAGATAATTGAATCTGCGTCAATTAATACTAAGTTTTCGTTGCTTTTATCGGACATTATACAATAAGGGTTCTACCTACGTGTCCAAAAAGATCCTCTTTAATAGATAATTGTCCTACACTATCCTCCTCAGTATGAGAATCTATTAATTCATCCTCATCTATCTCTTCAACTTTAGTTGCAAATCTCCAAAATACATAAACATTAGTATCGTCCACACAGTCTGCAGGGATCCATTCAGCTATTGCTAAGATTCCATCCATACCTACTAATCGTTTTGATACAACTACATTTACTGTTGTATTTTTTTCTAATGCTAATTCTTTAGCTACTTCCATAGCTTCAGCTTTAGTTCCAGTATCTTCTTCAAGAGTTTCATTAGAATCTGTTCTATAAGAGTTCACTGTTTCCCATACTTTAGTACCCTTAGTTACAATGTTATGCATTATAATACGGGATTCATCTTTTAGTATAGGTTTGTGATTATATAGAGCACCTCTAATAGTATACTCAGATAACTTGTTATTCACAAATAATCCGTGTAGAACTTTAGAATGTTTTAATATAGCGCCATTGTTAATACTCTCAGGTTCAAGATGGAGTGCGGTCTCTGGCTCTAGATTATAAATATCTAGTCCTTTTTCCTGTTTAAGGTTGTTGAAAGCTATTCCCATAGTTTCCCCCATAACCTTATATACCTCAACAGTTGAGGTGGTTACTTTTCTATTCGCCATGTTTATTTTTGTTAATGATTAAATACCGTCAAGCAACTTATTACTTAATGACGCGTGTCTCATAAGTCGTATGACACGTGTTTTAGTAAAGGTTATATTGACTTTGGTAACATTTAGATTTTTTGCTATTTGCTCTGAACTTAGCTTCTCAGCATTGTTTAAACCAAATAAATGTTCTATTATGTAAACTTCTTTTTCATTGAAATCACTAAGGACGTTATTGATGTTGGTCTTTAATACGTCTATAGATAGTTTGTCTTCAATCTTATTAAATTCACTAATATTTGTATGGTAAAGTAATTTTTCAGGGAGCTCAAATAAACCCGAATCGGAGTCAAGTTTTGATAGATCAGTAAAATAATTAGTAGCTGTATTCTCTACAGTTAGGTATCGTTGGATATCCTCTTCTAACATATCAATTTGATCTACCTCTTTATGACAGTTTTCTTTTACATACATGTCGTAAAAGACCTTCTGATTTACAGGAACCCTAATAAAACGATAGACAGGCTCTTCTAAAAATATACGTTTCTTCATCCATATATGGGCGAAGTACATAAAGCTTGTTTCTCTTGCCGGGTCAAATTTCCTAATGCTGTCCAGAAGACCGAGGAAGATACACGAACGTAAATCGTCGTCATCCTTTATCTCTGTTTTCTTTGAGTACTTCTTAACCATGAATTCCACGAAAGAAGTATACTTATTGACTAGGGTGTTCTCTGCTCGAGAATCTCCGGCTTGTGCACGCGCAATTAATTCTAGGGTGTGCTTGTTTGTTTTACTAGGGTTTGTGCTCATTTAAAATAAATTATAGGCGATCTTCAATCTCCTGTTTTTGTTTATTTAATTCTGCAATTACCTGGTTCTTCATTTCCTCCCACTCATTATCTAATAATTTAGCATAATCAGATGGGTGATACATACCTCTACTTACAGCAAAGTGACCTCCAGTTACCATATAACGACGGCATCTAATTGCTCCGTCACCATCATGTCTATCAATATCAGCAACTGCGCCAATATCCTCAGGTGCAACTAAACAGTCAACCATGTAAGAAGACTTACCTCCAAAGTTTTGAACATAGTAGTATCCACCTAAGTGAAGACCCTTACATCCCCATTGATCATCGTTAGTATTAACTTGACCAAATCCTGTAGTAAGCTCGTGGATTTTCCCTACTTGAATAGTATGCGCTAATGCAGGCTTCTCGCTTGCATCATCGATATCTTTACTAGTAAAAGGGTCTCCACTTTGACGCATACATGGCGGCTCAAATAAGAATTCTTCAGCTGCCTCAGGCAAATCTAATTCATCCTTAGTAATCTCACCTGTAACTTCATCAACTTCGAGTTTACGTTCGTACTTGTTAACTTTTTTGATAACTTGCTCACCATTCTCATCTTTCTCAACAGTGTACTTCTGGTCAATAAGAGCAACATATTTAAATGCAGCTAAGATACCTTCCTCAGTAATGTTAATTTGATCGAACGTCGCTAATTCTCTAGCTACACCTTCAGAATAACCTTCGTCTTCCATTAATTTGGTAATAGCTTCTCTGTCAACGTATTGAGCTTTTAAGTATTTTACCATTGTAGCAACTTTTTTAGGGTTGTGAACGTAAAGAGTGTTACGCATTAAACGTACCCAGAAGATTAACCACGGCTTAGGAGAAATTCCTTTGTCGTTAGCTTCAATCATCTTGTCTACGAAAAATTGGTGGACAGGTTTCTTGCCTGTTTTACCTTTACTAATTACATGGTAAGTATGTTTTTTCTCATCATAAGAAAGATCCCCCTTCAACACTTCTGTTAAAGAGTTTGTATCGGTCGACTTTGCAGATTTAATATCAGTTAGTGTCGCCTCAAGTATTTCTTTAGCCTCAGCATGTGTTTTTGCTTTATTATAGGCTTTAGACTGACCTGTTAATGAGTCTCGCAACTCGTCAGTGTACTTAACGGAATAGGTTTCTTTACCAATCTTCCCAGTTAAGTATTCAATTTCGTTAATTTTAATAACATTAATTGTAATCATAATTTATACTTATTTATTTATTAATTAATTAATTTTACTGGCCTCTTCGCGTTCTTTAGATTGCACTCGAAGGTAGTTTTCTTTCTTATCGTTAATACGAGAAACAGTCTTTTCTATCTTCGCATTAAAGGTACTACTTTTTATTTTAAAATCGGCAAAGGTTCTTTGAAGATATCTAAACGCAGTATAACTAAAGTCTACAGAAGTCTTAATATTTTTTCTATAAAGATCTGTAAGGCCTAATTGAGTACTACTGTCAAGGAATACTTCGCCAAGAGGAGTGAATGAAAGATCTCCAAACTCTATTTTATAAAGTTCATTAGATAACATTTTTACACCCGGTAATTTATAAAAGCGTTTAAAGTTATCTGACGAAAACCCTATTACTTCTACATCATCAGCTAATCTACCGTTAGATTTTCTAAACATTGTCTGAAAAGTTTCATCAGATAAAGGATAAATAATAGCTCCAGAACCTTCTAACATTGACTCATCGTAGTAATTTCTATACGTTGACCTTGTTGTAGAATGTTTGTTACCTATTACTTTACCAGCTAGTCTAGCTTTTTCTGCGGCATTCATATATCTATGGCTGTGAGCCTCTTCCTCCATTTTTGCTAACTTAGTAAGTTTAGATTTATCTATCTTACCCTCAGTTATTACCTTAGCATAAGCAGCTTTAGAATATCTATATACTTCTCCTAGCAGAACATTTTTCCAATTACCTCTTCTATAAGCATCGTCCATATACATCTCCATTCCTCCGGCAGTTTTAATATCCTTTTCTACCTGCTCATATAATGATTCTCTAATATAAATGACCTCTATCTTTTGTTCATCAATACTAAATGTATCAGCAACATATCTAGCTATACCTCCAATCTTAGTCTCTCCTATATAAACAACTACTTCATTATTAGAATTCTTAGGGCTCAAATGGCTAATATACTCTTTACTTAGTGCATTATTATAAGAAGTATCCTGGAAACGTGCTGTTCCCCAACTACTTATACGTTCTGTTGATGTGAAGATAAAATCTTTCTTCATTGTATCATCATTCAATTGCACTGAAGCTTGTCCTATATTAAACTTTCTGTATGCATTCTCAATCTTAGATATGTCAATAATCTTATACAGCTCAGCGATACCACTAATGGCATTCTTATTTCTAAAGTTGGCTAATAAGGTAAGGAAATCAGGTAAATTCTCTTCACCTTTTATCTTATCTTCAATTAAATCTGTAACAGTCTCCTGCGCAGTAAGGAACATATTCTTAATCGCGTCTCGCGTTCTAGTATTCCATATAACATTCTCTCTTGAAGGAGTAACGTCTACTTCATTAATGTTCATAATAAACGATACATTACCTGAATACTTTTTCATCTCAAGCTCTTCGAAATTGATAGTACCATAAGATATCATCACATCCGAGTCTGGCCCAGGCTTTAATAGTATTTGTGGTACAGCATAGTAATCAGATTCACCTACTAAAATTTTAGGCGTAGAAAACAAAACCTTGTTGGAGATATCTCTCTTATTAGGTTCTAAGTAGTCTAAGTGGGCATCTTTCATCAATAGTTGAATATTTTTAATAAACCCTAATTGATTTTCTATACTGTTAATAAAGTCCATTTTTCTATGTCTTTTAACTTCAGCTTCAGCGGTAACACCGTTCTTTAATTTAGTATTACGATAATAACATCTATACTCCTGATCTGTACCTTCAAAAAATACTTCTATATCGTTAATAGTTCCATCATCCTCAAATTTATCTATTGCAGATGCTACATGATCTTTAAATATATTAAAAGAGTATTCTCTTCCATTATATCTTGATGTAACAGTGTAGAAATCAACTCCTGTTGACAATAATGATTTAGCACCTAATCCGAAAGAACCTAACTGGTTCGTACTAAGTCTTTTTGTGCTATAACCAAGGTCAAAATAGTTAATTAATCTGGCTCCACCCAGCCCTACTCCTTCATCTATAAACTTAATTCTGTCTCTAGTCGCAGTGTCATTATCGATGTATAATATGGTAACCATATCATTGTCGCTTAGCCACTTCTCAGAATAATATTCAGGGTTGAAACTTGATCCGCTGAATTCTGATCCCTCCTTTTTTATGTAGAGGTCCTCTTCTTTTAATTCCCCACTAAGAATTTTTAAAGAATTATTACGTTCTGTTATCGAGTCTAAACAATTAGAGACAATCTCTCTAACAGACGATTTGAATGGGTACATATACTGTGTCTCTTGCAGTACGCTAAACATGATGGATTCTGAGCCTGCATGTATACCTTTTTTCCGAGTACTGTCCCCAATTCCTTCGGTGGATTTAACGTTTGCTATCATAAATATAGTGCTTTTTATTGATTAATACTAATTTTAAGGACACTATATGTACCTATCTTCAAGGTATGGATTCTTTTTCATATAGAAATTTATAATCCCTTTATAGTCCTCATAAGCATCTTTATAAGTCTTATGTACAGTGTCATGAATATTAAAATACTCATCTGAAATTGTTCCATCATAGCGAAAAATAACTCCTCCAACTACGAATGTACAATACTCTTTCCAGGAGATGTCCCCTCTTTGAACAAGGGCTCTAGGAATTCTAAAAGAATCAGCTATAAAGTCTATAATTTTCTCTATGGCTATTTCTCTAATATTCTCTAGTTTACGCTCTTGAGCATGTTTAGCTTTAATACGTTTCTTTACCATTGCTATTTCTTCAGTAGTCAGCATCATATTAGAGGCTACTCTAACTTCGCTAGCTCTTGAATAACTTGCATAAAAAGGATCTGCATGAAATATATTTACGTTATAGTCCTTTCTCCAATTTTTAGTGCAGGTAGCGGTTACTCCGGTACTTACTAGATCTTCATAGCTAGCATACCCTAAGGCACTAGCTACCATTTTTTGGTCTTCTGTTACCATTATGCTTGATTTCTTTTTAATCTGTATTTTAATTTTCGTACTTCCGGGTCTCCCAACTGCCGTAGTAGTCTAAAAAAAGGCTTTGTCATATAGGAGCTATCTCCCTTAGATGCCATAGCATAGTATGAATTTAAAATCTCGTGAGGAACTCCTGACTTAACTTCTTTTTTATACTTCGCATCGAAGATTATTTCTGCAATGCGTCTCTCCAATAATTTAGGATCCTCCGTCTCTTTGAAGGACTTAAATATAATTGTCTCTAAGTTCTCATTATATATATCATTCAATGACTCTTGTGGAGTTACTTTAGATAATATCTTTAATAAGAATTGTATTAGTTTTCTTCTCATTCTTGTTCCCA
>Ga0102855_1000659_pt1 | contig 10857 bp, 12 predicted proteins | sample Colrivmet1370B02_FD_78450 | JGI IMG/M metagenome (GOLD analysis project Ga0102855, IMG submission 78450) | Estuarine microbial communities from the Columbia River estuary - metaG 1370B-02 | ecosystem: Environmental > Aquatic > Marine > Intertidal zone > Estuary | place: USA: Columbia River...
AAACCGAGCGGGAAGTTCTTTATGCATATTTTTGTGCATCAACATACACCTTATGCATTCGAAGTTAAGGATAAGGATGACTGGATGAGCAAATTTTTCTTTTCAGGCGGCATGATGCCAAGCGATGATTTACCGTTACATTTTCAGGAGCATTTGAAGTTAAATCAAAAGTGGTGTTGGGATGGAACGCATTATGAAAAAACGGCAAATGCCTGGCTAGAAAACATGGATCAAGCAAAATTAGACATTTATCCGATTCTAAGAAAAACTTATGGCCATCAGAATGCTTCGCAATGGTTTAATCGTTGGCGAATTTTTTACATGGCTTGTGCTGAATTATTTGGATATCGGAATGGCCAAGAGTGGTGGGTTGCACACTATCAATTTGAGAAACCAAAAAAATAAATGAAGCTTATTAATTTCGGACTTTTTCAACTGGGTTGGTTTATTGCGATATGGGGAGCAGCGCATCAAACATTACTCGTATCAATGATTGCTATAGGCCTTATATTAATGATTCATATCATTCAGGCGCGCCATAAAAAAGAAGCAGCTATTTTGCTTTTAATGATTATGTTACTTGGCCCAATATTTGATCAATGTCTCTTATCTTTAGGTTTAATTGAATATAAAAGCCAATTCTCAGAATATATTGTGCCTATTTGGATTGTTGCTTTGTGGGGATTGTTTGCCAGCACCTTAAACATATCTTTAAGTTGGTTAAGGCATTATAAGATTCTTGCTGTTTTATTCGGCCTCATAGGTGGACCTCTTTCTTATATAGCCGCCGAAAAATTAAATGCCATTCAATTAATGAATTCAAATGCGCTTATAGCGCTAGCTTTGGGTTGGGCCTTATTAACTCCACTATCTTTACTGATGGCTGAAAAGTGGAATGGATTTCGCACATGATCTTTTTAAACGCTTTATTTTTAAATTTATTATTTGCATGCTTTGGTTGGCTCCTAAGTCTTAAGAAACATAATGTGACCCATGTGGATAGTATGTGGAGTTTATTTTTTGTCTTAAATGCAGTCTATTTTTACAATGTAATGGCGCCATCATTAAGATCTTGCTTGATTATGCTCCTCGTCTTGGTATGGGGCATTCGTCTTGCCGCATATCTTACATATAGAAATTGGGATAAACCTGAAGATGCACGCTACTTAAAAATTAGAAAAAATAATGAGCCCAATTTTAGATATAAAAGTGCATACATTATTTTTGGTCTTCAATCAGTTCTTGCATGGACAGTGGGCTCAATTCTTTTTATAGCTATCGGAAATAATCATCCTTTAACATGGCTGGATGCCCTAGGTTTCTTAGTGACCTTATTTGGTATAGTTTATGAATCCATTGCTGATTATCAATTGATGCAATTTAAGAGCGACATAAAAAATCGTGGAAAGCTTTTACAATTAGGGCTGTGGAAATTTAGCCGACATCCTAATTATTTTGGGGAAATTTTAGTGTGGTGGGGATTTTTTATCACAACGCTTGGGACAGGTATTCATTTTAATTTGATAGCACCGCTCCTTATGACTTTTTTAATTTTGAAATTTTCAGGGGTCACGCTTCTCGAAGCTAATCTTATGAAGCAATTCGATGGATATAATACTTATCAGAAGAAAGTAAGTACTTTGATTCCTCGATTCTGGAAGACATAATATGAGATATAAATCCTTTCTATTAACAGCATTTTTTTTATTATTGAGTGGATGTATGACACAAATTCCGATCAAAACAGTTTCTGAAGTAAATCTGAAGCAATTTATGGGCCCATGGTTTGTAATTGCACATATTCCAACCTTTATTGAAAAAAATGCATTTAATGCTGTCGAATCCTATGTGTTAAATGAAGATGGCACCATTGGCACTACTTTCACTTTCAATGAAGGCTCTTTAACGGGACCTATCAAAACATATCATCCAAAAGGCTTTGTGGTGAAAGACTCAGGTAATGCTTTATGGAGAATGCAATTTATATGGCCTATCAAAGCACAATATAAAATTGTTTACCTGGATCAGAATTATCAAAATACTATTATTGCAAGAGATGATCGTGATTATGTCTGGATCATGTCACGCCAAAAAAAGATAAATCAAGATACATTAAAAACTTTAGTAAAAAAAATTGAAGATGATGGTTACGATATTAAAAAAATACGCTGGATTGAGCATTCAAATTGATGATATTTAAATTTTTGAAAAAAATATTTTTCTGGTTCGATAATGCTTTCTTAGAAGAAAAGTATGCATCGATTACGTCGGGTAAAGAAATTGATTGGATGAGAGTTATTCCTTTCATAATTCTGCATTTATCCTGTTTTCTTATTTTTTTCGTTGGATTTAGTTGGACAGCCTTCGTTGTGTGCATGAGCCTTTTCGCTGTCCGTATGTTTGCTATTACTGGTTTCTATCATCGATATTTTTCACATAAAACCTTTAGGACCTCAAGGGTTGTGCAGTGTTTGTTCGCGGTGATAGGAGCTACTGCAGTTCAAAGAGGACCGCTATGGTGGGCAGCGCATCATCGAGGGCATCATATGCACTCTGATACAACAGAAGATAAACACTCACCTAAAGAACATGGGTTTATCTGGAGTCATATGGGATGGTTTTTGACTAAATCAAATTTTGTGACTAATACAAAACTTATACGTGAGTTAATTAGATTTCCAGAATTGCGCATCATAGATCGTTTTGATCTCTTAATGCCCTTAGCACTCTCTATATCTTTATGGGTGGTTGGCTATTATTTGGAGCAATATGAACCAGCATTGCATACCAATGGGTTCCAATTATTTATTTGGGGATTTTCAATTTCAACCATCATGCTATATCACGCAACTTTCTTAGTGAATTCAGTTTCGCATCAATGGGGTAAGAAGCGTTATGAAACAAAAGATACGAGTCGTAATAATTTTATTGTTGCGATTTTGACTTTTGGTGAGGGCTGGCATAATAATCATCATCACTACCCTGGCTCCGCAAGACAAGGCTTTTATTGGTGGGAAATCGATTTAACTTATTATGTTTTAAAGTTTTTAGCCATGGTGGGTATTATTTGGGATGTTCGTACTGTCTCTGATAACATCCGCGAATCTAAAAAGATAGAGCATCTTCATCATTAGTCATGAAGATAGCGATTATAGGCTCAGGTATCTCTGGCAACACGCTCGCATATTACTTAAACCCTCACCACCAGATTACACTTTTTGAATCCAACGATAGGGTCGGCGGTCATTCGCATACCCATCAGATTGATTTCTTTAATCAAAAAATTCACGTAGATACAGGGTTTATTGTATTTAATAAAAAAACTTACCCTAACTTTTTAAAACTTTTACATGAGCTTGACGTGCCTTATGAAAACAGCGCTATGAGCTTTAGCGTTAAAGACAGTCAAAAAGATTTTGAATATAACGGCACTAGTCTCAATACACTTTTTGCACAAAGAAAAAACCTTATTAGCCCTATCTTTTATAAAATGATTAAAGAAATTCTTCGATTTAATAAGTCATCAGTCTTGTTGCTTAATAACGATGAAGAAATAAGCTTAGGCGATTATTTGGAGCGAGAAGGCTATTCTGACTTTTTTAAAAAATATTATATTTTGCCGATGGGCTCTGCTATTTGGTCATCTAATATTAAAACCATGTTGGCGTTCCCCGCTAAATTCTTTATACAGTTTTTTAATAATCATGGCATGTTAAACATTAACGATAGGCCTCAATGGCTGACCATTTCGGGAGGCTCTATGAATTATGTAGATAAATTAACAAAGCCTTTTAAACAAAAAATTAAACTCAATCAAAGAATAAAGTCTGTGGAAAGAAAAAAAGATCATATTGCTATTCAATTTAATGATCGACTAGAAAAATTTGACTGGGTATTCTTTGCTTGCCATAGCGATGAAGCTTTAAGATTAATAAAGACCCCAAGCATAAATGAAAAAAATATCCTAAAAGCAATTCCATATACAAATAATGAAGTGCTCCTACATTATGATGAAAGCTTTATGCCAAAAAGAAAGCTTGCTTGGGCGGCATGGAATTATCATATTAATGATAATTCTACTTCACCTGCATCTCTTACATACAATATGAATATATTGCAGAATTTAAAAACTAATATACCTATTCTAGTCACATTAAACCCACAAAAGAAAATCGATAAGAAAAAAATAATCAAAACGCTTTCATATACGCATCCACAATATAGCTTACGAAGCATTGAAGCCCAATCAAATCACCATTTAATTTCTGGCATAAACCGTACTTCTTATGCCGGAGCTTATTGGGGGAATGGATTCCATGAAGATGGTGTTAAAAGTGCACTTGATGCCATCCAACAATTTAATGAAGCGCATGGATTTCACTGATGCATGCGATTTACGAAGGCACTCTTAAACATACGCGGACAAGCCCTAAAAAGCACGCATTCCAGTATCGAGTACGTATGCTATATCTTGATCTTGATGATTTAGAGGGTGTGTTTTCACATAAATTATTTTGGAGTTATAACCGCTTTAATTTAGGTTGTTTTTTGCGATCAGATTACTTTGGAAATCAAAAAAATAGTTTAAAGAAATCCATACAGGATGAAATTAAAAGAAAGCTTCATTTTAATCATCTTGGCAAAATATTTGTTCTAACAAGTGCTCGATACTTTGGTTATTGTTTTAACCCTGTAACTTTTTATTACTGTTTTAATAAAAACGATAAATTAGAAGTAATTGTGTCTCATATTACTAATACGCCTTGGAACGAAAATCATGCCTATGTGCATGACTGCAGAGCTATAGATAAACCTTTGAAATATTTTGAATTTCAAAAGGACTTTCATGTATCACCCTTTATGCCCATGGATATTTTGTATCAATGGACATTTAACGAGCCTGGAAAAGAGATTGTTGTGTCTATGAGTAATATACACAAAACACAGCGCATGTTTAATGCCTCAATGAGACTCGATAGGAGGGTTTTAAATACCCAATCGCTTAATCGTTTACTTTTTAGATTTCCCCCTGAAACTTTTAAAACAATTTTAGCTATTTATTGGAATGCTTTATGTTTAACAGTGAAACGCATCCCTTTTTTTTCGCACTCTTGAAATTTATTTAAACCTTATGAAAAATTTTTTACATCAGCTCGCTAGGGCGCTTGTTTTTAATCAGTTAAAAAAAATAAAAACAGGCCAAATTACTATCATCGAGCGAAGTAAAAAGTTTTCTTTTGGAAAAAAGGATAAATTAAATGTCACCGTGACTGTGCATGATCCTAGATTCTATGGAGCTCTGGCATTTGGCGGATCAATTGGGGTTAGTGAAGCATTTATGCAAAAATTTTGGTCTGTTAGCGATTTAACAAAGTTAATTCGTATTATGGCGATCAATCAAAATACCATGGATCAGCTAGAGGGTTTATTTAATATGTTTCTAAAGCCCATTCTCAAATGCCTCCACTATTTAAATCAAAACTCAGTGAAGGGAAGCGAGATCAATATTTCTAAGCATTATGATCTAGGCAATGAGTTCTTTTCGTTATTTTTAGATTCGACCATGATGTATTCATCCGCAGTGTTCAAAAACCCCCATGATTCACTCTATCAAGGATCGATTCATAAATTAGAAACCATATGTCAGGGGCTGGAGCTTACTTCTCAAGATCATATTATTGAAATTGGTTCGGGATGGGGCGGGTTTGCGATTTATGCGGCTCAGCATTATGGATGTAAAGTCACCACAACAACCATCTCAAAAGAACAATATAAATATGTAAGCCAAAAAATTAAGGATTTAAAGTTATCGCACAAGATTACCGTTTTATTTTGCGACTATCGCCATTTAAAAGGTCAGTATGACAAATTAGTGTCCATTGAGATGCTCGAAGCTGTGGGCTATCAGTATTACGAAACTTATTTTAAAGTGTGCGCCAGTTTATTAAAGCCCCGGGGTCTCGCTGTCATTCAAACGATAACCATTACTGACCAACGTTACGAGAAAGCCAAGCGCTCAGTCGACTTTATCCAAAGATATATTTTTCCTGGTAGCTGTATTCCTTCCATTACTGCATTGCAAAACAGCATGACTCAGTCCTCAGATCTTAAAATTTATAGCATTCATGATATTGGGACTCACTATGCAAGAACCCTTGCGTTATGGCGCGAAGGGTTCTTTAAAAGCTTGAAAGATATCAAAGCCTTAGGGTTTGATGATGCATTCATTCGTATGTGGCACTTTTACTTTTCTTATTGTGAAGGCGGCTTTGAAGAAAAAGTGATTAGTGATATTCATCTTAAATTAGTGAAGCCTGGATATCGAACAAAATACTAGCAGATGGCTTCTTGAGCTTTTATCAATAAAAGAGCATTATTAAGAATTATTTTTCAGAGCTTTAGGGTAGCAAAATTATGAAAAAACTTTTCTTCTTCATTTTAGTATGCTTATTTGGCGCTTTTGTAAGCTTTAGTGCTTTTGCCGAGACCCCAAATCTTCTAGAGGGCGTTGTAGATAAGTACTTCAGAGGTAAGGTACTTACAAAAACAGATGACATTAAATTCGATGTGGCCAAGAGAGGCCTTGATGGCACTCAAGTCCCTTTTAAGTTTACAGCAAACAAAAAATATAAAAATATTTCAGTGGTCGTTGAAGGCAATCCGCATCAATTACCTGGCATCGGATCTCTCGCATTAACTATGCACCCTAAAATTGCACCATTTACTTTTGAAACACATATACGTATGGAGCAAGATAGTTATGTGGATGTGATCGCAGAAGATGAAAATGGTAAGTTTTTCTACAATCAAGTCGCAATTCGATCAGCAGGCGGCTGTTCTGCGGGGGTTATTTATGACGCCGAAGCGGTGCTTAAAGAAATTGGGTCTATGAAAGTGTTGCATACAGATAATAGAGCTTCTATATCTATCAGACACCCTCAACATAATGGATTCCAAGCTAATTTAAGTAATCCCACAGGACTTTTTATCTTGCAAGAGTGGCATTTGAGTTCAGTAAGTGTCATAGATAGTGAAAAAGAAATTTGGAGTGCTGAATTTGGCGGGGGCAGTACCTCTGAAAATCCATTATTTATTTTTGATACACAAAAAATTAAAGGTGATTTAAAAGTCATGGTAGTTGATTCACAGGGCAGAAAATACTTTAATAAACTCTCTTTAATAAATTAAAGATTAATTTCCTAGTTGCATTTAAAAAGCCACTTTTTTAAGTGGCTTTTTTATTTGGGGATAAAAACTTTTGACATGATTGAAAATCTTAGTTTATAATGATAATCATTCTCATTTAGAAAATTAAGAGGAAACATGAATAAATTATTATTTACATCTAGTTTGTTGATCTCAGGGCTTGTATTTGCGGCCGATCAAGAAGTGACATTAGTGATTGAAAATCACCAAATGAAGCCCAGCACGATTGAGATTCCTGCAGATACAAAGATAAAGCTCATTATGATCAATAAAGACAGTTCGCCAGAAGAATTCGAGAGCTATGATTTGGCGCGCGAAAAGATTGTGCCAGCAAATTCAACGACTGATTTATATATAGGACCTTTAAAGCCAGGTCGCTATGAATTTCATGGTGAATTGAATCCAAAGACAGCCAAGGGAGAAGTCGTTGTTAAATAAGTCTAAATTATTATTTGCTTTGACTCTATTTGCCTCTGCTCATGCATTTGCGGGCCCAGCTGACTACATGTATTTACCTGTCATTACTAAAGGTGAAAGAGAAATTGATTTTAAGTATGGCACTTCAAAAAATAACGAAGGTCTACGTAAGAGTGTGTCTAAATTAGGCTTAGGATATGCGCCAACAGATTATTGGTTCACAGAAGTTTATGTAACACGAGAAAAAGAAGGTGAAGCTGGGCTCACTATTGCTGAATGGGAAAATAAATTTCAATTTACTGAAACGGGAAAATACCCTTTTGAAATTGGCATGATCACAGAGATTGAGGCGCCATTACAAAAACATAATCCTTATGAATTAAAATTAGGGCCATTATTTCAAACAGAAGTAAATCGGCTGCAATTGAACGCTAATTTTTTATTCGAGCGTAAATTCGGACCCAATCCAGAACATGAAAAATATGTCACAGAATTAGGCTACCAATTTCAAACAAAATACCGCTATCGAAAAGAATTTGAAATCGGCGTGCAAGGATTTGGAGAAGTTGGCGAATGGAATTCTTGGGACAATCATAGAAATCAAAATCATCGATGGGGTCCAGCAGTTTTTGGAAAAATAGGCCTAGATAACCTAACCAAGATTAAATATAACGCCGCTGTTCTCTATGGTGTAAGTGAATCTGCACCCAACCAAACATTTAGGATGCAATTAGAGTACGAATTCTAATCTATTAAATTTAAATATTCTTGATGGCTGATATAATTCAGCCATCAAGAAAAGCTAAATTTTAATGCCCAAAACAAATCATTCTAATATCATCGTTGTAGCTATTGCTACACTTCTTCTGGGCATTACGATTGCTGGTCGTCATTATATTCCGCCAGATGAGACACGTTATTTATCCGTTGCTTGGGATATGTGGCTTCATCATGATTTTTTAGTGCCTCATCTTAATCACTTGCCTTACAGCCATAAACCACCCCTTCTATTTTGGCTGATCAACTTAGGTTGGTTTGTCTTTGGGATAAATGATTGGTGGCCGAGACTCATTCCATTTTTATTTTCATTAGGCTCAATTTTTCTGGTTAAAAAAATCGCAGATAAATTATGGCCAAAAAATAATCAAGTTGGTTATATAGCCTCCTTACTTCTTTTAGCCAATAGCGTCTGGGCTGTTTATTCTTCAGCACTTATGTTTGACATGATGCTGACCTTCTTCACATGTCTTGGTATATTAGGCATAGTGATATCTTTAAAAGAAAAAAATCAAAATGGATTTATCTATTTAGTCTTGGCTTTTGCAGGCGGACTTCTTGCAAAAGGCCCTACAATTATTTTGCAACTTTTACCACTTGCATTGACAGCACCTTGGTGGATTAAAGAAAAAACGATTGTATGGAAATCATGGTATCGCTCTTTTGTGTTGTCATTTTTGATAGGCGCCGCTATTCTTTTATGTTGGGCTATACCCGCAGGAATTTCAGGTGGCCCACAATATCAACACGATATTTTCTGGGGACAGACTGCCAATCGCATGGTGAATTCGTTTGCGCATAACAGACCCCAATGGTGGTATTTAGAAATGGCACCCCTCTTAATATTCCCATGGTTTTTTGTGCCTTCATTCTGGAAATTAATTTTTCAAAAATCAACTAGACAAATGAGTGAGGGACTTAAGTTTTCTCTCGCCTGGTTCTTTCCGGTATTTATTGCATTTAGTTTGATTAGCCGTAAACAGGTGCACTATCTATTACCCATTTATCCTGCACTCGCTCTTATGATCGCGAGTGAATTTGATCGCATCAAAAAAATAACTTGGTTTGATCATGCATTTACGGCCTTACCTTTAATAGTAGCTGGCGCTATCTTTTATTATCTTGCTAATTCAGGTCGAATGGATGATAGAACACCCTGGATCAATGCCTTGCCCATTGAAGATAGTTTTATATTAATTTTAGGAGGTCTTTTCATATTTATTTGGAAAACGAAAAACACACTCACTTTTTTATGGAAATTAGTGACAGCTAATATATTGCTTATATCCATACTCTTTTTAGGCGTGATTTATCAGACAGGCAATGCTTATGACTTAAGAGAAGTGAGCAGAGCAATAAAATCAATTGAAGATAAAAATTTTCCGGTTGCTTATTTGGGAAATTATGCAGGCCAATTTGATTTTATTGGTAGGCTGAATAATCCTCCACAGGTGATCACGACTGCTCAATTATTTAATTGGACAAAAGAACATCCAGAAGGGCGCGTTATCATTACTTTTGATGGGGAACCTGATTTTGCAAACATAAAATCTCAATACACTTCATGGTATCGAGGAAGTCATATCGCAATATTATCCTCTGATGAAGTCGATACCTTTTGTAAAGCACAACCTAATCTTTGTCTCGAGCATTAGCTCGCCACAAATACCAGCTTGCAACGGTTCGATAGGGCCTCCATGCATCGCCTAATATCAATAAGTCTTTAGGTTTAGCTAGGCCATCTAAGTTTTTTAAAATTTGATAGCCCTTCTGAATACCAAGATCATGGATAGGTAAAACATCTAATCGTCCAAGATTAAAAATGAGTAACATTTGTGCTGTCCATTCACCTACACCCTTTATAGAGCTTAATCTTTCAATAATTTCATCATCAGATAAGGACTTTATTTCCTTTTGGTCAGGAATAATTTTTTTTATTGAGGCTTCAGCAATGCGAAGAAGTGTTTCAGTTTTTGTTTGAGAAAATCCACTTTGTTTAATAAGTATTGGATCTATTTCTAGAAGCTCAAGCGCTTTCGGGAAATGACCATTAAATTGAGATAAGAATCTTTGAAAGATCGTTTCGGCGGCTTTCGCATGGAGTTGCTGGTATGCAATAGTCTTTAAAAGTGATTCATAAGGAGAGAGCGTAGATGATTTTTTTAAATGACAAGACCCTATTTTTTTAATTAAATTTTCCCAGTCTTGATCGAGACCAGATAAAAACTCTACAGACGATTTGAGACTTCTATCTGAGAGCGTCTGAATTACCAAGAAATTTTTTTACCATCATATGCAATAAATTGACCTGTATTTTTCATGGACAGTTTATCTATTTGACGTTTCATGCCATCCACACTCTCATCAGTTTCAATCAGTCCGTTAGGTCCTCCCATATCCGTTCTTACCCATCCCGGGTGAAGTGTAATCATTGCCAAATTGTATGATTTTAAATCA
>Ga0102855_1000665_pt1 | contig 10834 bp, 10 predicted proteins | sample Colrivmet1370B02_FD_78450 | JGI IMG/M metagenome (GOLD analysis project Ga0102855, IMG submission 78450) | Estuarine microbial communities from the Columbia River estuary - metaG 1370B-02 | ecosystem: Environmental > Aquatic > Marine > Intertidal zone > Estuary | place: USA: Columbia River...
ACGTTTCTGAATGGGGTAATGCACATAGGTGAAAACAAAACCCACGGAGGTAGAAGCTCCGAGTCTTCATCTAAAGGCATTACTAGGTGTTTGGAGCTATTGGGTTTTGAAAGTGGAAGAATGAAAACAGGAACCCCTCCGAGACTAGATGGCCGCTCGTTAAACTATTCTGCTTTTGAAGAACAAAAGGGCGATGAATTTCCTGGTAAGTTTTCTTTTACCGAAACTCAGCCTTTAACAAAGCAAAGATCTTGTTGGGTTGCACACACGTCTGAGGAAGTTCACAATGTTTTAAGAAAAGGCTTTGACCGAAGCCCATTATTTAACGGGGCGATAGAGAGTGCGGGACCTAGATACTGCCCAAGTATTGAAGATAAAATTAATCGATTTTCAGATAAAGACAGCCATCAAATGTTTATTGAGCCAGAAGGCTGGAAAACCGTAGAGGTTTACATAAACGGGTTTTCTACATCACTTCCCGAGGAGATACAAGAAGAGGCACTAAGAAAAGTTTCAGGCTTTGAAAACGCAAAGTTTTTCCGCCCTGGGTATGCTGTCGAGTATGATTATTTTCCACCAACTCAATTAAAACACAGCTTGGAAACGAAGCTTGTTGATGGGCTGTTTTTTGCGGGACAAATAAACGGAACAACAGGGTATGAAGAAGCTGCCTGCCAAGGCTTGATCGCTGGAATTAACGCACACAAAATAAACGAAAAAAAAGACCCCCTAATACTAACAAGAAGCCAAGCATATATAGGCGTTCTGATTGATGACCTGATAACAAAAGGCACAGATGAGCCCTATAGGATGTTCACGAGTCGCGCAGAATTTAGACTGACCTTGCGTCAGGACAATGCAGATATCCGTTTAACAAGAATAGGAAGAGAATTGGGCCTAATTTCAGACCCTCAATGGGGTCGTTTCGAAAAAAAATGTGAAGACATTGAAAAAGCAAACCATTGGATAGCTAAGAAAAAAGCTACCCCAGGTGTATATAATGTTCTTTTAGAAAAAAAGAACACCGCCCCCTTAAAACAACAAGGGCCATTAACCTCATTGGTCTTGCGTCCAAACATTTCTTTGAAAGAGTTATTAGTCCAAGAACCTGAGGGTTTAATAGAAATGAGTGAAGAGGTTTGGGAGCAGGTAGAAATAAACCTTAAATATGCGGGCTACATAGAGAAAGAGCTTGAGAGGGTAGAAAAGGTGAAAAGGCTGGAAAGCTTAAGAATTCCTGTCGGGTTTAGTTTTAATAGCATAAAAGCATTAAGCATTGAGTCTCGAGATAGGCTAACCCAAATTGAACCAACGACATTGGGACAAGCAAGCCGAGTCGCGGGTGTTTCTCCAGCAGACATTCAGGTTTTATTAGTACATCTTGGCAGATAGTGTTTCACGTGGAACAAATGGAAAAAGACATACACTGCCCCCTTTGCGGCTCAAGAGAATCTAAACTCGAAAGAGCTGTTGTAGACCACATGGTTTCAAAAGAAAAGTTTAGTTTGCGGTCATGCCGCGACTGCGAATTATTAAGAACAGACCCTCGGCCAAATGAAAAAGAGATAGGCAGATATTATGATTCACCTTCATATTTGAGTCACACAGAACAAGGGGTTAGTTTTTTTAGTAAGCTCTACAATGTTCTGCGGGCCTATAACTCAATGTCTAAGGTGAGAACTCTAGAGAGTGTGGTACAGAAAAAACCGAATATTTCAAAACTGTTGGACGTTGGTTGTGGAATAGGCGTTTTTTTAGAACATGCAAAACATCGAAAATGGGACGTTTTTGGGGTAGAATTGAACGAAAAGGCAAGAAAAGTTGCAGAAAAACGATTAAAAACATCAATTTTTCAAAAATTAGACGATGTTAAAACTGAACTAAAATTTGATGCCATTTCTTTATGGCACGTTTTGGAACACCTACCAGAGCCGAATAAGGTTTTAGAAAAGCTCTATGGCCACGCCGCGCCCGGGGCGGCCTTAATTTTAGGGCTACCGAACAGACAATCACATGACGCAGCTCACTATAAAGAGTTCTGGGCTGCGTACGATGTGCCAATTCATTTTTGGCATTTTACAAAAAGAGATATCGAGGGCATTGCAAAAAACACTGGCTGGTTGGTGGAAACCATAAAACCGATGCGTTTAGATGCTTTTTATGTGAGTTTACTAAGTGAGTCTTATAAAACTGGCCGGAAACGTTGGGCTTCTGCTTTGTTCCGAGGTTTATACAGCAACCTAAAAGGAGGCCAATTAAACACAAGTAGTCTAATTTATGTTCTTCGCAAACAAGGCTAGAGAACATCCATCATTTTAATTCCTGTATCGAAAAGAACTATTTTGGGATTTAGATTTCTGCCAATATCTATTCTACCCTCATCAAATACGGACATAATTATAGGTAAAGAGCTTAATTTCAGTAATTTAGAAAACCCTTCGGTTTTAAATGGGATTTCAGGAAACCAATCAAGCAGAACAGCGCCGCCGCCAATTGATTTATGCTTGGCAATTTGAGAAATAACAACTGAAGAGAAGGTGAAATATTCTTGGGTTTGGCCCCTACCCCAACTCCCCAACTCTTCAACCCACCAATGCAGCTCATGGAAGTCTTTTTTAAATGAAATCTTCATACTAGAAACGAAAGCTTCAGCAAAAACCTTTAAGTTTTCACGATTTTCTAAATAATCTAATGCCAAACCTGGGTCACCGCAAGACATTTTAGATAACACTTCGGCTGTATCGGGAGCGACACCCCTTTCTTTTTTTAACCAGTTTTCAAGGCCTTTCTCACCAATAGGGGGCAAAGAAAAAACAAGGCAACGGCTAACAATTGTTTTGAGCACGCTCGGGAGGTTGTGGGTTATGAGCAGTAAAAGTGTTTTTTCGTTAGGCTCCTCAATCGTTTTAAGCAATTTATTCGCTGCCGCAGAACCTAGCTTCTCAGGTAGCCATAAAACAAGAATTTTGTATTTTCCCGAATGTGACTTCAAAGACAATTTAGTAAGAACAAGAGAGGCCTCCTTAACTCCTATTTGAAGAACTTTTTTTTGGGCGCTAATTGTTTTCACCCAGTTTTTAAACATAGGAAAAGGGCTCATCTTAAGAAACGTCCGGAACTCAGGTAAATAGTGGTCTGATGTTTTGGAAGAGGCTCCTTCTCCATCGCCTCCAGAAATCGGAAACACATAATGGACGTCAGGGTGGGCAAACATTGATACTTGAATACAGGAATCACAAACACCACACCCCCCCCAATCGTCAGGATTTGGCTGATCACACATAATGCGCTTGATGTACTCTAGAACAGCAGGCCAAGCAAGGCCTTCGCTTTTCGAAACAATAATTTGGGCGTGAGCGATTTTCCCTGACCTTGTCTGATCAAACCAGCGTTGATATGAAGAATTTTGAAAAAATGGAAAATTAACACCCACAAAGCGAAGGTAGAGAGCTAATTTTGAACCCTGAAAAAAAAATATGAAAACAATACAAGATTTAGATATTTCTGAAAAAAGAGTTCTGGTTCGATTTGACTTTAATGTTCCACTAAATGAAGCTGGGGAAATAACAAATGACAAAAGAATAATTTCAGCTCTTCCAACAATTTTTTCCATTATTGACAGCGGGGGAAGGCTTGTTATACTGTCCCATCTTGGCCGACCATCAGGAAAAATAATAAAGGGGCTGTCATTACGGGTCGTGGCTAAGAGGCTTTCGGTAATATTATCTAGACCCGTATCTTTTTTCCAAAACACAATAGGCATAGAGGCTATTGAGGCAACAAAAAAGTTAAAAAATGGAGAGGTTTTAATAATGGAAAACGTAAGGTTTGACAAAAGGGAAGCTGCGGGAGACGAAATATTTACTCAAGAGCTGGCAAAGCTTGGAGACCTTTATGTAAATGATGCCTTTGGAACAGCTCACAGAGCTCACGCATCTACAACTCGTTTAGCTAGCTTCTTCAAAAGGAGATGTGCGATTGGAAAAATAATGTTTAATGAAATAACAAACGTGAACCGCGTTTTGGTTTCAAAAGAAAGGCCAATTGTTGCTATTGTGGGCGGGTCTAAGGTTTCAAGTAAAATTGATGTGCTAGAAAGACTTTTAGAGCGCGCAGATCATATTATAATTGGAGGAGGAATGGCTTTCACCTTCATTAAGGCTATTGGCGGCCAAATTGGTGAGAGTATTTGTGAAAATGAAAGGACACAGACAGCTTTGAAAATTTTAGATGAAGCAAAAGCAAAAAATGTTAAAATCCATTTACCAACAGACACGGTCGCAGCAGACTCGTTTAGCGTTAATGCAAAAACTCAGGTTTGTGACATATTTAAAATACCACCAGGTTGGCAAGGTCTAGACGCAGGCCCTAAAACCATAATAGCTTTCTCAAAAGTTGTACACGAGGCAAAAACATTGCTATGGAATGGCCCTATTGGGGTTTTTGAAATGGAGCCTTTTTCAAAAGGGACAAGAGCCCTAGGAGAGAGCATTGCAAAAGCAACTTCTGACGGGCTGTATAGCCTTATTGGGGGAGGAGATTCTGTTGCTGCTGTAGAGCAGTTTGGCTTATCTGACAAGGTGAGCTATGTGTCTACCGGCGGTGGCGCCATGCTGGAATATTTAGAGGGCAAAACCCTTCCTGGGATTCAAGCAATTATTGACAATAGTTAGATATTTAGTTCAGGCCTTTATGGGACTGTTTTTGTCCATAAGCTCATCTGAGTAGTAAAGAAAATTTTCTCCAAAAGAGTCTAGTAAATCAAAAAAAATCGAGTTCCCTAACCAGGGTGCTGATCCAAAAAAAGAAGCAAGCTGATTGTTGTAAATAACAATAATAATTGCCAGGAGAGCAACCCCCTTTAACAACCCAGACAACCCACCAAGGAGACGATTTAACCAATTAAGCCAAACAATTTTTAGAATTTTTGTTATTAAACGCCCCAGAAGCGCCACGGTAAAATAAGAACCACAAAACATAATAACACGGGCAGCCAAAAGGGAATAATTTACCGAAAAGTTAAAGAACTGGATCAGCCAGAAATCAACTCTTGGCGCATAAATAACTGCCATCCAGTATCCAATAAAAACACCTAAAAGGCCAGCCCATTCATTAACAAATCCCCGCCAGGCGCCTCGCGCAGAAAGCGCAAACAGAAAAGCTAAGCAGCAGATGTCCACAATATTCACAACAGACTAAAGGTATGGCAGCTCAAACAATAAAATTAGACGAAACAAGCTCCCGGTTTAGCAACCAGCAACACCAACCACATAAGGTAGAACTATGATTTTCATATTAACAACGCTATCGGCTTCAAGCTTAATATAGCCACAACCAAAAACAGCAGGAGGGTTGTCTCCTTTTTGCGCTGTGACCTGAAGGACAGCAGGCATGCTATATTCAAAAAGAGAAACCCCATCCAGGTCGGTCATAATACCGTCAATTCCAGTTTGACCAACAAAGTTAGGAATGGCATTTACAACAGGAGCTGTTGCTTGCACAGTAGCGTTTTGAATTGGTGTTCCATTTTCATCCACCACTTGAATAGTAAATTGGAAAATTGGAGAATCACGTTTTTCACAGCCAGTGAAAGCTAAGGCACTAATAACTAAAGTAAAAAAGATTTTTTTCATTGTGGACAACCGTTATTTAAGTCACCATAGGGTTTAATGATAACAATTATTTCTGAAGTTTGACCTTGCTCTGCATGGATAAAATTACACCCCTTCCAGCCACCTTTTGATGCTTCAACATCTAGATAAGCTTCACCATAATCAAATCCGATTAATGTGTCAACCCAGCCATCTAATCCTGTTTTTCTCCAATATTGACCCGATGTTGCCGGGTCGGTAAAAACTGTTGATCCCCCTGGGGAAAAAACATGAACCCACGCATTTTGAACAGGAATAGAATCAGAGTTCATAACGCGAACACGAACTAAAGATTCCGTACTTTTGGTTTCGCAAGAGTTCAGTAAAGAAATGAGACCCAAAAACAGCAAGCTAAAAGTTAATGTTTTAATTAAATTCATTAGAATTATTTAATATTATGGTATTTAAAACGAAACAAAGATAATAGATTTCCTCCCCATGCTTGAAACTATAGAAGAACACCTTAAGGCGATTAGTCTTGTAAAGATCAAAACGAAAGAAGAATCTGAAAGCTTTCGAATTAGTTATTTGGGAAAAAAAGGGATTCTTCAGGCCCTGTTTTCAGAGTTTAAGACTGTAAAACCAGAAGACAAAAAAGCTTTGGGGGCGGCTTTAAACACTTTGAAAAAGGCGGCAGAAAACGCCCTGTTGACCGACACATCGGAGATAAAAAGTAACAAAAACCACAATCAAGAGGATTATAGCAGGCCGGGATATTCCAACCCTCCAGGAGCTCAGCATCCAATATCTTTAGTTAGAAATGAAATTGTAAAGATTTTCGAACGAATGGGTTTTGTTACAACAGAGGGCCCTGAGATGGAAGATGACTGGCACAATTTTTCAGCATTAAACTTTCCTCTAGAGCACCCTGCTCGGGATATGCAGGACACGTTTTTTCTGTCAAAAGACCCTGACTGGGCCTTGCGCACTCACACATCTAGCGTTCAAGTTAGAACAATGGAAGACCAACCCCCCCCCATTAGAATAATTGCCCCAGGAAGGGTATTTCGTAATGAAGCAATATCATCAAGGTCTCATTGTGTGTTTCATCAGGTCGAAGGCCTATACATTGATAAAGGCGTTTCATTTGCTGACTTAAAGCAAACTCTTTTAGCGTTTTCTAAATCTTTTTTTGGAGAAAAAACAGAAATTAGGCTTAGGCCAAGCTATTTTCCATTTACTGAACCTAGTGCGGAAATGGATATTTGGTGGGGTTTAGAAAACGAGGTTGACCACAGAATGACAAAAGGAACAGGGTGGTTAGAAATAATGGGATGTGGCATGGTTGACCCTGCCGTTCTAGACTCCTGCGGTATAGACTCTAAAGAATACACGGGATTTGCCTTTGGAATGGGAATAGAGAGAATCGCGATGCAACGATTCCAGATACCTGATATTCGTGCTTTTTATGAAAATGACCTTCGGTTTTTAGCCAACTTCAAGGGGGCTTAATGGAAAAACGGTAACCTAGAGACCTATTTGTTTTATCCTCATGGTGTTTGTCATTCCACGCTTTGCGATGGGCATGCTAGCTAGCTGAATGATTGTGTCTCCATCTTCGATTAAAGAGAGGGATTTCAGCATTGTAGAAATTTCTACAAAAGTTTGATCTGTTGACTCCATACTATTATAGTAAAATCCGGTAACACCCCAAAAAAGACAAAGCTTGTTCAAAATAGAACGGTTAGAAGTGAAAACATAAACATTAGATTTTGGTCGAAACGAAGAAATTAGCTTCGCAGAATAACCACTAAACGTAAGCGCGCAGATAGAACGAGCTTCAACAAGATTCGCGGTTTTAGCCGCCTGATAACATAATGCATTAGAGACAAAACTCTTGTCTTCTGGTTGAGGTTTTCTGCCTTTGATTCTAGTAATACTAGACAACTCGGAAGCCATCACTATTTTACTTATAGTTTCCACAACTTCAACAGGATATTGCCCAACTGATGTTTCGGCAGAAAGCATAACAGCGTCTGCACCATCGATTACAGCGCAGGAAACGTCGTTAACTTCAGCTCTACTGGGCGTTAAGCTATCAATCATACTTTCCATCATCTGAGTTGCTACAATTACAGGTTTTGCACGGGAGATGGCTTTTGAGATGATCATTTTTTGAATCAAAGGAACGGACTCCATAGGAACTTCAACACCTAAGTCTCCTCTAGCAACCATAACGGCGTCGGCTTCATCAAGAATCGCATCAATATCGGAAACAGCTTCAGGTTTTTCGATTTTTGCAATAATCTCAGCACTTGATTTTTTTTCACTTATTATCTTTCTCAGGTCTTTTATGTCCTGTTTGCCCCTTACAAAGCTCAACCCCACCCAATCTACACCAGCCTCAAGGGCTATATTTAAGTCATAGATGTCTTTATCGGTTAGGCAAGGTAGAGAAACACGAGTATTGGGAAGGTTAACACCCTTGTTTGACTTTAGTGGCCCCCCTTGTATAGTTTCAGCAACAACTGTGTTTTTAGAATTGGAAGAAACAACACGCATAAGCAATTTACCGTCGTCCAACAATATCTTTTCTCCCACCTTTACATCTGCTGCAAAAGAATCATAAGTCATAAAAACTTTTTCTTTTGAACCGGTGCACGGTTTATTAGTAAAAGTCATCAAGTCTCCAGGATTCAGAAAAACCCCTTCTTCAACATTCCCGATTCTCAATTTTGGGCCTTGTAGATCTGCTAAAATCGAAGCATGGCGTTTTGTTTTTTTTAGGATCGCTTGAATTTTTAAAATGGTTTTACGATTTTCTTCAGCGCTTCCATGAGAAAAATTAATTCTAAAGACATTAACACCTTTAAAAAGCATTTTTTCCAAAACTTGACCCTTTAGTGAGGATGGCCCCAAAGTAGCTACTATTTTTGTGCGTTTCATATTTATTACTTTACCGGTTCAAAAAGGAGGTTTTCACGACCTCGTATACTTAACCAAGGGATCTGCTTATAATTAACTATCGATGGTGACATCAAAAGTTTATTTTGCAAAATTACCATTTCATTTTGAGATAGCTCCGGGTCAATTATAAGAAGTGCGCTTATATTTCTTGGTTTTATAATAAAATTTAACAGAGGAGCATTTTCTATTTCTTTTGAAAAAAGACCAGTTCCCTTGTGATTAGATTTTGAAATCCATTCCGAATCTTCAGGATAATTCCACAAAAGGCTAACATCAGAACCGGAGTAACTACCCCGGAACAATGCGTGATGAGCTATGATTTTAGAATTACGACAGAGAGCGTCTGCAGACCTAGAAAGGGCAAAACTGAGGCTAACGTTTAGTTCATAAACAAGCTGAACATCCTGTGCAGAGCTTGTAATCCCTAGGACAAAAGGGGGAGGGCACTCATTTAGAGCGTCTAGAACTAGGCGCCCCAATTTGATTTATTTTAAGTTTTTTACAGGCAAACTTTGCAGCTGCTTCTTCTGCCATTTTTTTAGACTGACCGTGGCCAGTAGCTAAGGGTTCGCCATCTATACTAATCGTTATAGAAAAACGCTTATGATGTTCGGCGCCATTTTCATCCACAACATCAAAATTGAAAACCTTCTTCTTTCTCTGAAACCATTCGATTAGTAAGCTTTTGTAAGAGACAATTTCCCGCTCAACCTGGTTAAAGTTGATATGCGAATCTAAAATATTTTGATAAACAAACCTTGTGGTTCTACCCCATCCTTTATCAACATAAATTGCCCCAACTAGAGCTTCTAGAGCACTTCCAGGAACAGAGGTTGTTCCAGATCGACGACCTCTTTGATTTGAGCTTATCCAGCGGGGGATTCCCATTTTTATTGCCACCCTATTTAGAGCTTTACGAGACACCACCTTACTACGCATGCTCGTCAAGTATCCTTCATTGCCTTTTGGGTATCGTTCATAAAGGTATTGCGCCATTAAAGAGCCCAGAACCGCATCACCGAGATACTCAAGGCGCTCGTACTGCATATTTGTTTCTTTTTGAGTTTGACTTTCAACTTTTCTCCTGAAAGCAGACAAATACAGAAGTGGGCTTGACGGGCGTACCCCTGTCATTTTTTCGACAGCAACTAAAAGGGGCCTATGTTTTTTGGGATAGGGTTTTATAAAATTTAATAATGAAAAGAACATTGTCAAGTTTATGTTGCTTTTTTGAAAACAACACAAGCATTGTGGCCCCCAAAGCCGAATGTGTTTGAAATTGCCGCTCTAACCGGGCGCTTTTGAGATTTATTAAAAGTGAAATTTAACTTTGAATCTAAATCGGGGTCATCTTTAAAGTGGTTGATTGTGGGAGGGATAATGTCATTGTGGACAGATAGGCACGCAACTAACGCTTCAAGAGCTCCCGCCGCCCCCAGCAAATGTCCAGTCATCGACTTGGTGCTGCTTATATTTAAAGAATAAGCATGTTCTTTAAAAACATTAAGAACCGCTTTAGTTTCAGCAATATCTCCTAAAGGTGTTGATGTTCCATGAACATTGATGTAGTCTATATCTGAAGGGGACATTTCAGCATCTTTAAGGGCGTTGAGCATCACATTCATTGCGCCAAGACCCTCAGGGTGAGGAGCTGTTATGTGGTGAGCGTCTGCAGACGTTCCTCCCCCCGCAAGCTCTCCATAAATTTGGGCTCCTCGACTGACAGCGTGCTCGTATTCTTCTAGCACAAGAGAAGCGGAGCCTTCACCTAAAACAAATCCTTCACGATCTAAGTCAAAAGGACGAGATGCGGTCTTGGGGTCGTCGTTACGCGTTGAAAGAGCTTGCATAGCATTAAACCCACCTATACCTCCAGGGACCACTGCAGCCTCAGAACCGCCAGTGATAATAGCGTCAGCTTTACCAAGACGAATCATCATATGGGCGTCGATCAAAGCATTTGTTGACGATGCGCAAGCTGAAACTGTAGTGTAGTTAGGTCCTCGAAAACTATATTTCATGGATATATGGCCGCCACAAATATCTGAAATCATTTTAGGAATGAAAAAGGGATTGAATCGCGGGCTTCCATCTCCTTCAGAAAAATTTTTTGCCTCCTCAAAGAAAGTTTCAATTCCACCAATTCCAGAGCCCCAAATTACCCCAATTCTATCGCTATTGAATTTGGAATCTAAAATCTTGGAGTCCCGAATTGCTTCATCTGCCGAAATGACTCCTAAATGGGAATAGCGATCCATTCGTCGCATTTCTTTTCG
>Ga0102855_1000676_pt1 | contig 10731 bp, 7 predicted proteins | sample Colrivmet1370B02_FD_78450 | JGI IMG/M metagenome (GOLD analysis project Ga0102855, IMG submission 78450) | Estuarine microbial communities from the Columbia River estuary - metaG 1370B-02 | ecosystem: Environmental > Aquatic > Marine > Intertidal zone > Estuary | place: USA: Columbia River...
ATCTTTTATCTAGATTTCAAATATGGTACTGCTCAAACTGGTTTCTCAACAGGTGCTGGAAAAGATTCACAAGCTGATTCTGTATTCGGTATTACTGATACTGATAATGACCCATCAGGTGGATTATATGGTGCTGGTAACTTTGGTTACTCAGTTAACGATACACCATCTGCTGCACAAACTTTACATACAGCAACAGCTGCAAATAAGTTTATGACAAGTTCTTTATCAGCTGCTGATTATAATTATGATACAGCATTTTCTGCTTCTAAAGCAGGAAAACTTGACGCTAACGGAGATGTATTCCAAGCATTGATACCAACAGCATCTATCGCAGGATTTGATGATAAAGGTATTAGAGCATTTAGAGTATCTGCAACAGGTGTAACTGCAAACTACCCACAATTTTCAAAATTAGTTGGTGAAAATTTAGTAGTTGTTCTTGAAGGAGAATTAGATGCTACTAATGATTTAGTAGTTAAGTATCACAAACAACCATCTGATATTGCAAGAGGTGATTTTGAAGCAACTGGAACTTCCCTAAGTGGAAACCCAGAAGTTGATATCGATATTCCAGAATTGAATGTTGAAATGAAGAGTTTACCAATTGTTGCTAAGACTAGAAAGTTAAAAGCACAATGGACTCCAGAATTCGCACAAGATTTGAATGCATATCATTCAATTGATGCTGAAGCTGAATTAACATCTATGTTATCAGAATACATTTCGCAAGAAATTGATTTCGAAATCTTAGATATGTTAATGGATGGTGCAAGGTCTAAAGGATACTGGTCAGCTAAAGCTGGTAGAGTATGGGACGGAACACAATTCGCAGCAATGGATAACGCTGAATATGGCGCATCTGCTTACAATCAGGGAGCTTGGTTTCAAACTCTTGGTACTGTAATCGCTGGTGTATCTAACTCTATTCACCAAAAAACATTAAGAGGTGGAGCTAATTTCTTAGTTGTATCTCCAGATGTTGCTACAATAATTGAATCTATCCCAGGTTACGCTTCAACAGCTGACAATGGTGATGCTCAATTTGCGTTCGGTGTAACAAAAGTTGGTTCATTAAATAGTAGATTCCAAGTTTATAAGAATCCTTATATGAAAGAAAACGTAATCCTAATGGGATACAGAGGAACACAATTCCTTGAAACTGGAGCAGTTTATTCTCCATACATTCCATTAATTATGACTCCATTAGTATATGACCCTAAAAACTTCACTCCACGTAAAGGTGTTATGACACGTTACGCGAAGAAGATGTTAAGAGGTGAGTTCTATGGTAAAGTTTATGTAGATTCATTAAACAGAATTCAGTAATCATTTGATTATCGAATAACATTAAATTAAGGGGAAAGAAATTTCCCCTTTTTTTATGCCTTTGATTGTATTTATACTAAAGAGTTATTAAATTAATTTTGAAAAGGAAAGTATGGCTGAAAACAAAGATAAAGCTCCACCAAAAGGAACGGTTAGATTCTCTATTACGTTATCGGAAGAACAAAAGTTAGCGAAAGCACAAATATTAAATCACCCATTTAATTTTATTGTAGGTAAGGCTGGTAGTGGTAAAACGTTATTAGCATGTCAAATAGGATTAGATATGTTTTTTAAAAGAAAAGTAAACAAAATTGTTATAACAAGGCCAACAGTATCAAATGAGGATAATGGATTTCTTCCTGGCTCATTAGAAGAGAAAATGGAACCTTGGTTAGTACCAATTAAAGCTAATATGAGGAAAGTTTATAACAAACCAGCGATATTAGATAAAATGATTAGTGATGAAAAAATAGAATTAGTATCTTTATCTCATTTTAGAGGAAGAACTTTTGATAATTCAATATGTATTGTCGATGAGTTTCAAAACTTAACTAAACAACAACTCCTAATGGTATTGGGTAGAGTAGGAAAAGGTTCTACTATGATATTATGTGGTGATAAACAACAAATTGACTTAAAATTCAATAATGATTCAGCAGTACATGAAGTTCCAAAGTTAAAAGGTTCAAATTATGTATATGATATTATGTTAAAAGATAATCATAGACATGAATCATTAGATGAAATTTTAACATTACTAACTGATTACTAATAAATGTTATATTTATAGTAAAGAAACAATAAAAATAAGGGAAGTGCCGTGCCAGACTATTCAGGTTCATTTAGTGGTTCATATGAAGGAAATGGTAATCAATTAACAAATATTGATTATTATAACCTTAGTAATTTACCCACTACTATAACACCATTCCAAAAAAATTCAATATTAGCTAATAACTCTATTAGAGATAACTTTGTGTCTAATGTAAAGGCAAGATTAAGCGCCGAAAGTGTAATCAGCTCATCAGCACAGCTACTAACTGAATTTGATGTTAGATATGGTAACGAAATAGGGGATGATTTAATAAGTGGTTCAGCACAAATTAAACCATTACTACCAAGTGGTACAGTAAGTGGTTCAGCACAAACAGTAGCTAACTTACCATCTGGAATAGTTAGTGGTTCAGTACAAATTGATTATGATTTAATAAGTGATAAACCAACAACTATAACAGCAAACCAGTCAACTGCAATTACTACTAACTCAAATAAAGTTGGATATACAGATGCAGCGGTTAAAGCTAAATTGTCTACTGAGGGTGTAATTAGTGGTTCATCACAAATAACAATTTCAGAATCACAGATTAGTGATTTACAATCATACTTAACATCAGTTCCTGTTGGAACAATATCCTCATCAGCACAGATTGCTGGGTTGGGGTATCTAACATCCGAAACTGATTCACAAACACTTACTTATGTAGGTGATACTCTAACAATATCTAATGGTAATAGTGTTACGATACCAACTGGTTCTAATTTACCAGATGGGATAGTAAGTGGTTCTGTTTTAAGAACATTAGATGGTACTACTGTATTAAGTGGTTCTAAAACTGAAATTCCTGCTGGAACAATTAGTGGTTCATCACAAATATCAGCGTTGGGATACATAACATCTGAAACAGATTCACAACAATTAACGTTAAGTGGAAACAATTTATCAATTTCAAATGGTAATTCAGTTTCATTAGCTGGTTTAGGTAGTGGTGGTTCAGGAGGTTCATCAATATGGAATACTGGTTCTCAAGACCCAGGTTCATATACACATTTGATGACATCAAATAATTTAAAAGTAACGGGTAGTGTAGATATTAAAGGTGATTTCACTGTAAACGGACAATCCGTATTTACACAAACATCAGCATCTGATGCAGGAAACGCATTAGTTGTGAAGGGTAGATTAAAAATTTTAGAAGAACAAATAGGAAGCTACATAGCTTCAGCATCTATTCAAGTAGGAAATACTAAAGATACTATCGATGGTGGCGGGTTTTTCTAAAATGATTAATATTTATAAAAAGAATTAAAGTAATAGTACAACTATATACAAGTAATGGGATAAAAATATGGCTCAAACAATAAAACATAGAAGAGGTTCGGTAGCATCTGTAAGGAATATCACCTCATTTGGTGAAGCAGAGATTGTAATCGGTAGTGGTTCAGTTGATGGTAAAGTAGATGGTCCGATAGTTTATATCGGTAAGCCGGGTGGTTCAACTGCCGCTAACGATTACGCACCAATATCAAAATTATACACTGGAGCTGGACTCCCAACGATAACTGTTGCTAATTATGGAAGTACATTAGATGGATTACCATACTATGATTCAACAAATAAGAAAATTTACATACTAAATGCACATTCTGATGGAACATCAGGTCATACTGAAGTAATTTTAACCAAAAACTCCATAAACAACTTCGCAACTGAAGTTTCTGAATCAGCGGCAGCTGCAGGATTTGGTGGAAGTGGTATATTTGAATCAATTTCAGCAGCATTATATAAAGTAGATGGTAAGAACTTACAAATAACTGGTTCTGGTGATACTGCATTGGATGTATCACAATCAATTAAGGCACATAACATTAATGTTGGTGTACCAACATCAAATGATTGGCAAAATAGTTTAGATGGTTCTTATTTTAATAATTTCACTAAAGATACGGATGTATCTGAGGTATTAAGATTTGTTGCGGGGTTATTATCCTCATCAGCAGCAAATCCAACAGCAAATACAAAAACTTATGGTTCTATATCAGAAACTAAGAGTAATGTTGGAACATCAACAACACCATCTGGTTATATTCCAAATGATAATGATATTGATGATTTAGGTTATCTTATTGATAAAGGATTCGCATCGGTTGGTGGAACTATATTTCCAAGTAAAACAATATATACTAATACTGGATACGGAATATCATATTCTTCAGTAGCAGGTGGTTCTACATCAATACAATCATCAGCTGATTCACAATTATTCGGATTAGGTTCATTAAATAGTGGTGGAGCAAGTGAATTTCAAGTAAAAGGAACTCATTCATTTAGATTCAACAATAATAATAGTGGAACACAAACTGAAACATCAGCATCAACAGCAACTTTATCTAATTCATCATTCTCTACTTCAAATGGAGTAACAATCGCTAAAATAGGAACTGCTAACCCAGCAGTTATTCCTGCAGCTTTTCAAGATGGTAAATTTAGTGGTATATTTTCACAAAATATGATGGGATGGACTACTGAAGCAAATACATCAGTATCAGCATCAGGAACATATCTATTAACTTCAGTAATTGGAATCAAAACTGGTTCTCAAGCAGCATTTGTAAATAAAGAAGTAAGTGAAACTATATTTTGGGCACCTGTTTCATCAATCAATACAAATATAGGTACAAACTCATTGGCAAGTAGTGGAGAAGTGGTAACACCACTTACACTAACTTCATCTTCTCTTTCTGGAGCACCATATATAAGTGGTGGTACTTGGGGATTGGTTGCAACTGCTAGTGGAGTATTCGAACCAATGTATTCAGCTAATAGTTCAGTAGTAAATGTATCAATAGGAAGTACAGGTGGATATACAATCACAAACACATCAGGTTTAGATACTCTATCAACAAGTGGTGGTACAATCCAAACATCTGGAATGGTAACATCAGCTGATGGTACAACGGCAAGAAATAGTGGTGTACCACATAGAACAGATTTAGTAGAAATAGATGCAACTTACACAATTAGTGGTACTGGTGATACAATTAATGTGGATGGGTTTGGTGATACATCATTTACTTTAACCACTACTGCAAAAAACAGAGCTGGTTCACAAAGTACGTTAGATACTAAGACAGTATTATTACATACAGCCGGAACATTCGGACAACCTGCTGGAAATGGTTCAATGGGATACTTTGGTGGTGGAACTGCATCATCTACATTAGTAGAAAGATTTACTAATGAAACTTACAGAAAAATAATCAGTACATCAACCGCATTATCAAACGGATGGAATAGTGCAACCGCATTAACTGATGGTGATGGGGAAGATTTGCAAGTTAAGCCGGGTTACTTAGTTAACCACGAATCAACAAACGGATATTGGTATGATGATTCAGCATATAACGCAGGGCATTACAAATGGTATCTAAGAGAATTTGATACAAACGCTACAAACAACAAAGGTACATTAACAATTGATATGAGTCCAAACTCATCAGCTGATTTTGTAAACTTTGATAGTACAGCCGCTAATAAAATAGCAGTAGGTGTTATGTTTGGTTCAACCGCTTCAACTATATTTGATGCAGTTAAAGGTAACCAATCATATGGTGGTAGTTTGAACACAACAGCAAATGGGGCAATGAATCCATTTAGTGATAGTATAGCTGTAAAAGGTGATTTTTCATCAATAACTAATTCAAATGGAACATTAACATTAGGTTTAAATAACGCTGGTGGGCAAACAATTAACGCATCAAATGATAAAGTTTGGTTAGTTATTAGATATAAAGGAACACCATCACAAACATTGGAACAAATAACGGTTTCAGTATCGTAATAAAGAGGAATAAAAATGGCATATAATTCAGATAATAGGTCGGAGAGATTATTACAGGGTAGAAGGTTTACAACCGATAATCTATCACTTGGGCAAGAGGCATTTACAGATGTATTTGACTTAGGAGCGGGTGAAATATTAACAGATGATGGTCTTATCCCAACGGGTAGTACTCAATTAGCATATAGTGGTTCAACACAAAATGGTGAAGTAGTTTCTGGTAGTATCGTTAACCCTTCTATAAATCCCAATGTATCCGTTGCAAAATACCACTATAGAAAGAAACTAAAACAAGCAGCTGATGGGCAGAGGGAAGTATATTACTTTACAACTTCAGACCCTTCATCTGTATCTGACACGGTAACTTCAGACCAATTAATTGAAACTGACCAACAAACAAACTTTATATCACCGAAATATATAATTGCTAGTGATTCACCAAATAATACTGAGAGTTCAACTCCAGGTTATAAAGTTGTTGTATATAAAGATACATCATCTACGGCATCTGGGATTACTGCATCTCCATCTGACCCGGCATCATATGTATTTGATTTTAAGACAGGTGTTTTAACTTGGGTTGGTAGTAATCAACCGGCATCAAATCAATTTGTTTACATAACTGCTTATCAATATATTGGTAGAACACTTCGTTCACAAATCGATGATGGTTCAATCGGTGGTGGTAGTGATATTACAATACAAGAAGAAGGTTCATCATTATCAACGGCAGCTACAACACTTAACTTCGTAGGTAACGCAGTTACAGCTACTGGAACTGGTGCAACTAAAACAATTACAATTAATACCGCAGGTAGTTCATTAGATATAGATTCCCAAACAGATGGGACAGGAATAACTGTAGAAGCTACTGATAAGTTAATATTATCAGATGCTGGAACAGAGAAAAAGATTAATGTATCTCAGTTATTTGATTCAGCAGATTTTGATACTGAAGTAGCAGCTAATTCAGCAGTAAATGCTAATACGGCTAAAGTTACTTATCCATCAGCTGATTCTACTAAAGTAGGTCATATATCTGTAACTCAAGCAGTTGATTTAGATACAATAGAAGCTGAGGCAACTAGAACATCAATATGGAGTGTAGGAGCTGCAGGTGGAGTTTATACATTTAGTGGTCCTGGTTTAAGTGGAACAGAAAACAAACCAACTCTTTATTTAATGAGAGGTGAAAAATACAGATTCGCAGTAAACGCATCAGGTCATCCTTTCCGAATTCAAACATCAACTGGAGCATACGATGCAGCTACTCAATTTACAGATGGATTAACTAACTTAGGTACTGCTAGTGGTAACGTAGAATTCAATGTTCAATTTGATGCACCTGATACTTTATACTATGTTTGTCAATCTCATTCTGGAATGGGAGCGGCTATTCACATCTTAAACAAAAGAGTAGATGGGTTAATTAGTGGTTCAGCAGGAATTGTTGCTGGATTAGTAGGGCAAGACTTAAACATCGGAACACTAAACGCAACTAAGGTAATTACAAATGTAGTATCACAATCTATATCATTTGCAACTGGTTCTAATATATTTGGCGATGAGCAAACAGATGTACATCAGATAACAGGTTCACTAAACATAACAGGAAGTATTAACTTCGTTACCTTAGATGGCGGAAACTTTTAATAGATAATTAGGGTACAAATTGGCTGCAAACGAAATAAAACTTAAAAGAAGTAGTGTTGAATCAAAAGTACCATCGGTATCGGATTTAACATTAGGTGAACTTGCTGTCAATACTTATGATGGAAAGTTATTCTTTAAAAAAAATAATGGTTCTGATTCATTAGAATCTATAGTAACAACAAACGCACAAATAACAGGTTCCGTTGAATTAACTGGAGCAGTAACCTCATCATTAACTTTAATAAAAAACCAATCACCATCAGGTGATGTATTTCAAATTAATGTTGGTGGTACGGAGAAACTTAAAGTAAATTCAGATGGAACGCTAATAATAACACCTGTTTCAACATTACCGACAGGTACAAATGGGGCATACGCCGTAAGTGGTAGTAACTTCTTTATATATTTATAAAGGTAATAAAAATAATTCTATATTTATATAGGGAACATTTAACAAACAAATAAGAGGAAAACAAAATGGCAGAATGGAAAAAAGTACTCGTATCAGGCTCGGCAGCTGACATAACTTCGTTGAAGTTATCATCAGTAGCAGCAGCAGGTGGCGATACAGACAAATTTCTTGTTCTAGATTCATCAGGTAATGTTGATTATAGAACAGGGGCTCAAGTACTCTCCGATATCGGAGCAGGAACGGGTGGTGGTGATATTACCGCAGTAACCGCAGGAGCGGGTATGACGGGTGGAGCATCCACTGGAGCAGCAACTTTAAACGTAATCGGTGGTGATGGTATCACTGTAGGTGCAAATGAAGTTGAAGTAGCAGTAGATAATACTACAATTCAATTATCTAATAATAATGGTGCTGGTACAGTAAAAGCAAAAACAGCAGCAATTGCAGATGGTGGAACTGGTTTAGCAACAGCAGACCAAATACATACATTTGTAACTGATTTTGGTTATACTACCAATGTAGGTGATATTACAGGCGTAACTGCTGGAACTGGTTTATCAGGCGGTGGTTCTTCAGGTGGAGTAACATTGAATGTTAGTGGAATAACAACTTCAGAAATCGCAGCAGGAACATTAATCACCAGAGCTGAAGATTTTTCAGATGATGATGATACTAAAATAGCAACAGTAAGAGCTATTGTAGCACAGGGTTATACTACTAATAATGGTGATATAACGGCAGTAACTGCGGGAACTGGTTTAACAGGCGGTGGTTCTTCAGGTGGAGTAACGGTGAATGTTATTGGTGGTGATGGTATTACTGCAGGTGCAAACGAAGTTGAAGTAACAGTAGATGGTACTACAATAGAACTTTCAGCAACTGATGGAACTGGAGCAGTAAGAGCAAAAACAGCAACAATTGCAAACGGCGGAACTGGATTAGCAACAGCAGACCAAATTTATGACCACGTAACAGGTAGAATCTCAGGATTAACATCTAACGTAGGTGATATTACAGGTGTAACCGCTGGAACTGGTTTATCAGGTGGTGGTACTTCAGGTGGAGTAACACTAAACGTTAGTGGAATAACAACTTCAGAAATCGCAGCAGCAACATTAATAACTTCAGCTGAAGATTTTGGAGCAACTGATGAAACTACAATACCAACAGTAAGAGCTATTATAGCACAGGGTTATACTACTAATACAGGTGATATTACTTCAGTATCTGTAACTGCTGGAACTGGTTTAACTGGTGGTGGTTCTGCAACTAGTGGGGCTTATAGTAAAACACTTAACGTAATCGGTGGTGATGGTATTACTGCAAACGCTAATGATATGGCAGTTGATTCAACTGTTGTAAGAACTTCTGGTGTACAATCAATTGCAGGTAACAAAACATTTAGTGATAATGTAGTTGTAACTGGTAATTTAACTATCAATGGAACTTCTACTACTGTTAATACAACTGACTTAAATGTAACTGATAGATTCATTAACTTAAACAATGGTGGTTCTGCAGCTGATGGTGGTATTGTAATCGAAGGACAAGGTACGGCATTCGGTTGGGATGAATCAGCAAGTAGATGGGCATTTGATTTTGTAGGAGCAACTGAAGGACAAACTGCAATTACATCTGATGCATACGCAGTAGCAGTTATTGTAAACGAAGAATCAGGTATTGAAGGAGTTGATTCTAACTACAGAGCAAATGGTAATATGATGATTAATGGTTCTGGTGAGATTTATATCTATACTGAATAATCGATAATTAACTAATGTTTATTAAAAAAGTTTTACAAAAAATTATGAGTGATTTAAAAAGTTTACGAAAGCAAAATTTAAGTAAAGATGTAACCCTATCTCAACAAGAGTTAGAATTCCTCTTAGAATTGATAGCCAAATCTAACTTCGAAGGAAGGGATGTACAAATAGTCTACGAAACCGCAGTTAAACTACAACAATTAATCACTAATAATAAGTAAAATTTAAAATTAATAAAACCTCTACAGAAATGTAGGGGTTTTTTTTATTTAATAAAAAATAATTACATATTTATAACTAAATATCCGAAAGATATTGGCCCCGAAGGGGAAGTGGGCTTACATTGTGTAAGTTACCAACCATAACTAAAAGGAAAAGAAATTATGCCAAATTGGAAAAAAGTAATCGTTAGTGGTTCATCTGCAGAACTAACAACGTTAAAAACAACAGGCCTATCCGCTCAAAACTCTGAAGCAACTTCATTAATGATTAATACCAGTGGAGTAGTAGGAACTAGAGAGTTAGGTTCAAACGCATTTAATTCAACAGCATTTACTACTAATACTGGTACAATGAGTAGTTGGATAATTAAAGAAGGAAATGGTACTGAAACTGCAACTGTAACAAATGGAGAAACAGTTACCATAGAGGATGGTACTGGAATCCAATCAGAATTAACATCTACATCAAGTGGTGGTACAATTACAATTACCAATACTTCACCAAATGTAGTTCAAACAACTATAACAGGTAATGCTGGAACAGCAACTTTAGCAGCAAATTCAACATTAGCAGGTGGTTTAGCAATAGGTACAGGTAGAAATAATACAGCTAATCAAATTGTAAGAACAAATAGTAGTGGATATGCAGAGTTTGGTTGGATAAATACAACATCAGGCAATACAACTGGTACTATTACTGATATTTATGTTAACACAAATGATGGATATATAAG
>Ga0102855_1000695_pt1 | contig 10561 bp, 8 predicted proteins | sample Colrivmet1370B02_FD_78450 | JGI IMG/M metagenome (GOLD analysis project Ga0102855, IMG submission 78450) | Estuarine microbial communities from the Columbia River estuary - metaG 1370B-02 | ecosystem: Environmental > Aquatic > Marine > Intertidal zone > Estuary | place: USA: Columbia River...
ATTCCAAGTATGAGGTTATCGATGGTCAGCAAAGACTCACTACTATTAATATTTTAATCAAATCTTTAGAATTAATTATTGAAGATGGGATGTCTAAAGGGTTACTCAAAAAAAGCAATCGACTTGAGGATTGTGTAGAGGGTCTTTATTTATGCAGATACGAAACGAGAAATGCCAAACCTATACCCAGATTAACATTACAAGAACTTGAAAATGCTCAACAGGAATTTAAAGAAATAATGTCTATGGAATCAATCCCTGATTCCATAAAATCATTGGAACTAAAGAAAAATGAAATAGAAAGTCAAATAAAGCAACTATCAATAGAAGTAAAATTAACAACAACAAACTTAAAAGAGAAAAAAGATAAAAGGAAAACTTTACCCAAAAAAAGTAATAGCATTGACAGTATTGAGAAAGAAATAAGCAATCTGCAAAGCAAAATTAACAGCTTTAAGATAGAAGTTAAGGATTTAAGAGATTTAAAACGTAGATTAATTCAAAGTGTAAAATCAAACAAAACTTTGATTAAAGCTAAATCTATCACGCAAAAAAACATTTATGGCGCCTTTGAATATTTTGTAAAGAACTTGAAAAGCAAAAACGAAAAAGATTTACTACAGTTTTACAATAATCTTCTCGACAAGCAATTCTTAATCAGAATGGAAACAGAAGACCAAAACTCTGTATATGAGTACTTTAAGTCTTTAAACGCAACAGGGGTACAATTAGCTATTTCTGATATTTTAAAAAACAACTTGTTCCAATATCTTGGAAAATCAAAACAAAATAATGAAAAGGTAATTGCAAGTTTTGAAACAATAATTGAGAGTCTTGGTAAAAATAGTTTGAACCTAGACGATTTTTTATTGAACTCAATAAACTCAAGGGCAAACTCGCTTGAAATTGCAACATCTTTAGGGATTAAGGAAAAGCCGATTAATAAAGACAACCTACTTAGAGCTTTCGATTTAATTTTATCGGATTACCACAAACAAACAAAGGAAGGTTCTAAAAAGCTTGTAAATGAATTGGTTTTTGATGCAAATCACTACATAAAAATAGCGGCGCCAGGCAAAAATAACAACCTCAAATTAACAGATGAAGTTTTTTACTTTTACAATATATTACGCCATATTGTTCCATCAAAGCCCCTATCTTTTCTTCTAGCATCTAGCAAAAAATATAATACTGAAAAGCATCTTGAAATAACTAAGCTCGCTACCTATGTCGCTGTAAGACATGCTATTATGCCGAGTAGAGATATGAAAACGCTTGAAGGTATATTTTTTAAAGCAAGAAAAGCTCTTCATTCTGGCACATTTGGTTCTATCATTGATTCTTTTAAAGAGGCTACAGCATATGACCTGAAAAAATCTGAAATTAATAAAGATCATTTTGCAACATGGAATTGGTCAAATAGCCAAGCGTTAGCAATTAATTGTTTGGTTTACAGAAGTGAAATCATCAAAGCCCCTAAAAACACGAACTATTACAGTGAATTGTCCGCTGAACACATTATGCCCCAAAATCTAAACAAGGAATCGAAAAAATATTGGCATCTCCCAAAAATTCTAAATATTAACACTAAGGCGAAATCTAACAAAGAAATTTACTCTGAATTCGTTTTCCAAATAGGTAATTATATAATTCTATGGGGTGGTGATAATTCTAGACTTGGTAACAAACCATTCACATCGAAAAGAAATACATACAAAAATTATCCTTACAAACACATTAAAGGAATTGCAAAAAAATCAGATTGGACTCAAAAAGATATTGTTACTCGTTCAAATCAGATATATAAATTATTTGAATTACTGAGAAAATGAAAAATTGCTAACAAAACCTAAACTGCATCCCGATAGCAATCGGGACGTAGTTTAGTCTAGACGTTGTTTCATTAAGAAAAAAAATGAGTGAGATAAAAGAAATAACTAAAGCTTTCCTATCTTAAGATAATAATTTACGCCTGGCCAATGACAAAGCAGATGATTTATCTATTAAAAAATTAACCAATAGTAATCCTAACATGAAAGCAAAGTTTGATAGAGTGAACAATATAACCCCTGAACAACTATGACTTTACACCAATTAGCTAAAAGTATTGTTGCTTCCTTGTGGCACAACTCGATTGAAGAATTAAGGTTTGATGGTATTGATAAAAATTATAGAATCAAACCAGCCAGCCTCTCTGAATTTTTAAGTGATGTAGTATTTAGAGAACGTATCAATTTCTATCCCGGAAAACCAGGTGGTGATTGTGCAAAAACAGCAGTTTTTATGAGCATAACCAAAACTCCTCCTAGAGCAGAATGGCTCAAAACAAAAGACAAGGTAAATCTTGAAAAAATGATTCCTAAAGTTATTCAGCATATGCAGGGTGGTTGTATTGATAAAACCAAAAAAATGCTTTTGATTACAGATAACATGAATACAGACCTGATAAACCCCTGGCGTGGAAATCTAAATAATATACAGTCTAGAGATGGTAAAGAGGTGGTGATACTTTTTGTGGACCCAGAGGGTGAATTACATGATATGGGCATGGCCTGTGGCTTGTCTCCTTTTTAAACATAACTATTGTAATTCAATATCTCTTCTTGAATTCTTTTGTCCAAATACTCATTTTTGCCCTGTAGTCTTTCTGCTATTTTGATGGCTTGCAAATGGTATTTTTTAATTTTCGCATTGTCCCATTTTTTAGGCGGTCTCTGTAAATTTGTGATACGGTCACAAAGTTTTACGATAGCCACTTCCCTACTCAAATCTAAAATACGATTCAAGCTGTCGTCCATTTGGTCTTTTTTATCAAGCGTGCTGTCTTTAGTCAAGGCGAGAACACCCATTGCGACTACATTGCCAAAATCGTCCTCAAGTGACTTAAAACTTAGCGCTGTGTCTTCCAAGACATCATGAAGTAAAGCTAGCTGTATTGCGATTTCAAGATTAAAATCCGGTTTTTGTTTGTGCGCCATAAAAACCTCCATGGCAACATTTGATAAATGAACAATATAAGGGAGGCCACTGGGCATTTTTTGTTTACCGTGCTTCTCAGCCGCAAAGTTAATGGTTTTTTGGTAAATGGTTTGAATGTTAGTATCCTTCATATTACAAAGATATACAACGTCTAGTTAAAACGATTCATCTCAATCAAATCCTCCCCGAAATAGTTCGACTTCACTCCCTTCTGCTCCACTTTTTATTTTCAAGAATAATTTATTATCCTTGGGAATAATTTTTTCTAAAAATAGCTAAATCAGAAATAAAATAGTTCGACTTTACTCCTATGGGCTCCACTTTTTATTCCCAAGAATAATTTTTTATCCTTGGGAATAATTCAATATTGATATTATTACAAATAATAAAACATAAACAGCTATGACAATAAGGCCCCATTTTAGATTAGAATTTTTATTTAGATATGTGACCATAATATTGACAGTACTTCTACTATTTTCTATACCAAGCTTATTTTTAGCCATATTAGATAAATGTAACCAAGCTAAAGATAATTGTAGTTTGTTTTTATTTTCATCATCTTCATCCCAAAAACTCACCTTATTGAGCCTGTAGTTATTTTCTGCAAATTCCTTAATTTCTATCAAAAGTTTTGGGTTTGTAGGCAAAACAAAATTTGCAACTGCTTTGGCTTGTAATTTATAGACTTGTTGCCTTACATCTTCTTCATGGTCTTCATCCCATTCCTCAAAATTAGTAGTACCAAATATTTTACCTATTAACCCTTCCTTAGTGTTAGTGTTTTTATTATCAATGCGTGCTTGGATTTCTTTTCTTACTGTAATTTCAATCTCCCTAAGTTCATCCTCAAAATTGTTTATGGGGTGATTAATATCGTTACTTTGAAATAAAGTAATTTCTCGTCCACACCATTCACAGATAACATCTTGTGCCTTTACTGGGTTTTTACAATGGTTACATTTCATTCTTAGATCGTTTTAATTCATCAATCTGAATTCTTAATTGATTTAATTCTTCGTCTTGTTTTGCGGATTTGTCTTTACTATATTCAGAATCATAGTTTTTAACAACTGCCCCAATGATAATATTTAACAGAAAAAATGCAGATAGAATTAGCCATGAAACAAAATAGATATTTACAATCCAACTTGATACATCTGAACTTAACAAATCGTATCTAAGATCTGTCCAGTCTTCCCCTGTAGTAACTCTAAAAAGGGAAAATAGAGCCTCAGAGATATTACCAAAAGGATCAAATGTGTCATTAAATTTATTTGAGACATGAGTTTTACCTTTAAATAATATTACTCCTACTAAGGCATAGAAATACATCAAAATAATAAGTAAAGAAATAATTCTAAGAAGAGCAGCAAAAGAATTTTTAACTACTCTTAATATAGCAAGAGTTTCTGGAAAAACTTTTATGAGTCTTATAATTCTAACCACTCTTACAATTCTAAATATTGTGAGTAAGTCAGAATTTAAAAATAAACTTTCTGGAATTAAAGAAACAATTATTAACGTTAAATCAATAATATTCCAAATATTTTTAAAAAAAGAAATAACACTATTTCTAGCTAACCACCTAGCTGAAATTTCAACGATAAAGAGAATGATACATGCATCTTGAGTCCATGAAATTAAATCTGATTGATAAGATTGCTCAATTCCAATGAGTATACAATTAACAAGAATAATAAATGCCACTGCAATATTAAAAGCTTGAGAAGCTACTGTTTTTTTAAAAAACAAATTCATTTTATTCAGTTAGTTTTTTACCACAATTTGAGCAAAACTTTGTACCCGCAGTGTATTCATTGCCACATTCACAGATATTTGGAAGAATATATTCACAGGCATGACATATTTTTGCATTTGCATCTAAATCAGTATCACATTTTGGACAAGGGTTATAACCATCGCCACAATTTGGACAAAATTTATATTTAGGAGAAAAACCTGTAGCACATTTATCGCAGTTTACTGTTTTTTCAGTAATTTGTTTTGGTAAGGTTGTAGAATTGGCCTGTGCTGTACCACAGTTTTTACAAAAAGGGCTTGTAGATTGCAGAGCAGTGTTGCACTTACTACAAGGCTTTGAAGGATTGGCCAAATTACCAGTATTCATCTGGTTTTGAACCATCCCTCCTACTTGATTTGCCAAAGGCATGGCCATTCCAAGTCCTACAACGGTACCTAAAATACCAGAGCCTCCAGAGCCGTCGCCACCTTCAGAGCCACCAATATTGGTAGCAGCTGCTTCAGTTGTATCAAAAGTTCGTTCAACTTTATATACATTTAACTGCTCGGCTCTACGTTTGAGTCGTAGTTTTTCCTCCATATCTTCAGACATAATACGGTGGTAATCCTCTACAATTTTTTTTACGCGCTCATCTTCGTCAACTACAGATATTCCTTCAACACTAAAAAAACTAATTTCTAAACCATATTTAGACATAGCAAATTTTACAGCTGGCTGAATACTATTGCTAAGCTCTTTGACCATATATTCAAGTTCTAAAGGACCTAAGTCTAAATCTTTAGATAGTTTCCAAATTGCGTTTTTGGTTGATTCGGTAATAATTCCTCTAAATAATTTTTGTAATTCTAATTGATTGAATAGGCTAGATACCCCTACAATTTCAGTTAAAAATTTTCTAGAGTCTACTATCTTTACTGAATAACTTCCTCTACAGGTAATGGGAATTGGAACTTTAAAATTTGGTTCAACGATATTAAAAGGCATCAAGCCCCACTTAGCATCCTGTGAAAGCGCCTTGTTTACGTAAAAAACCTCGGCAGTGAAAGGAGTGTCCCCTCCAAAAGCAAGTCCGATTACATCAGCTAGAAAAGGGATGTTATAGCTTGTAAGTGTGTGGGTTCCAGCTCCAAAAACATCTAATAACTTACCGCCTTTAAACATGAAGGCATCTTGGCTTTCATTGACCACCAATTGGGTGCCAATTCTTAGTTGATTTTCACGTTTTTGATTTCCATTTTTTGGAGACCATTTCCAAACAAGCTCATCATTTGGTCCTTCATATTTTAATACATCAATAATAGCCATACTGTTACGATTTTGGTATTGGGATTTTCATACTCCCAGATTTTGTTATTATGTGTATCTCTTTCAAGTTATCCATACTAACTCTTGTACGAAATCTATAAACCAATTTTTGTGCATCAATTTGTTTAGATTTGGGTTGGATCGGATTTATAGAATTTATGTCATTTATAGTAACAAAAGGTTCCAAATTAATGAGCTCTTTTGGTACAGAAAACGTGATATCATTATACACATACCCTTTGTCAACAGAGATTTCTGATTTTTCTAACGCAGAAATCAATTCGTTTGGTAAATCTGTTTTTAATTTACTATACTCCTCAGATCGATCTTTTGCTGTTTGAAATTTAAATCCCTCCTCATCGATCCACGAAACAATATCGTCTGTGATGATGACACCTCTTAGTTTTACAATATCTTCAGGAACTATTTTTTTGTTTCCTAACCATTCATAATCTATCTCAAGTGGTTCTTTATAGTCCTTTTCTGAGTACGGTGGAAGACTATTTAATGCATCTGGCACTTTAAAAACTTGATAATTATCTTTGTAACTGTCAGTAAAATGAATACATAAGAACAAACGAACGTTTTCTATAGTCCGGTTGGAATTGTTAGTCATTTTAACACGTAAAGAATTCTTAGGGTCAATTATAGACCCTTCTGAAACCTCAATATCAACAAAAGGACGCTCCACAAACATCTCAGAAAAAACAGTTGGCAAATATTTATTGCAAAAATTTAAATCACCAGGCAAATAATCTTGAACCACTTGGTTGCCACGTCTAAAAAAGTGACGTTTAATTTCTTCGATTGCTTTTGTGTTGTTCCCAAGATTTCTATGCATGATAGCTTTTTGAAAGTTTGGACTGAAATTACCAAAACCTTCCATGGTACTCATGTAGGTTTTAACGATGAATTCAGACTCAACAGATCTAAAAATAGAACCTCTGATTTTAAAAATATTCATTAAATCCAGAAGTGCTTCACTTTGTTTTGGATACAGAATAGAGGCTTCATCAAATAATGTGAATGCGTTTTCTATTTCACCTTTTTGATATTCTAAAATACCCTTCAAAACAAAAGCAGGTGCTGTAGATGAAGGGAATTTTTCAAAATAAGATGCTAAAATGGTTTCTATTTCTTCAAGTTTAGTGACTTTTTGTTCGTCATTAGAAATGGTATTATTATTCAATGAAAGCAGGGCAAAGCCTTTTAATAATATAGACTCACGATCATTGGGAGATAATTCTAAGGCAGTATCAGCAAACTCAATCACTTTTTGGTAATTAGAATTGTAAAGTGATATGTAGGCCTGATCTCTTTGAGCACAGAGCTTGTCCCATTGGGTCATATATTTAAGAAATATAGGGCTTGAAAACTTAACATATTCCAAATAAGTTTCCTTGACTTTTTTTATCTTTTTTAAAACTTCAATTTCTCTTTCATAACGGTCTCCAGCTATACTCATAGCATCGGCACCTGCTTTTGCAAGGTTTAAACTACCTCTAATTATATCTCCTTCATAAATTTGAACCCCTGAATTTACTGCAACAGCAGTAACACTTCCAAATTCTGAAAATGCAGTCCATACAGATTCACCAACTTCCTTTTCTGCCTCTGCATCATAAAGATTTTCTAACACTGGTAATAATTTCTGATAACAACTAATAACATCAGGCGCTACACCAGTCAAATCTTGTTTGTAAAGATATTCTGTATATTCTTGAACGTCTTTTACATTTTTTATCGCTTCATCTAAAGTGAATATAACCTTAATTGTAGCTTCAAGGTTTAAAGAGTTCTTATTGGTTGTTTTAGAGTTTTCTAATTGTTCATCAAGCTGAGTAAATTGTGAATTAGGGGATTTAGTCTCTGAACAGGCTGTAAACAATATGACTAAAAAAAGAATATTAAATTTTTTCATGATTTTCATATTTATTATTCTATAAATTTAAAGCATAATTCAATAAATATATGTACATATTTTGTACATTTAATTTTATGATTAAAACTTTAAAAACAATTACTCAAAAAAAATTAGGATTTAAAATTGAAGACTATAACAGTTCTAGAAGGTTAAGTGAAATTATTTATACAGAAACTGGAATCGAAATCAGTTATAATACGCTGAGACGATTTTTTGGAATTGTAAAACCTGTTAAACCTAGTAATTACACTCTAAATGCTTTGGCGGTGTTTAATGGTTTTAAGAGTTATACCGATTTTGTGATGAACTTCCACTTGAAAAATAGATGGAAGGAAGAGTTTCAAATAGTTTCTCTAATGGATGATCGAAAAAAAAAAATATTAGAATACATCCAAACTAATTTACACTCAAAAAGGGAATTCGTTCTAAAATTAACGCAAATAATTCGAGAGTTAATGTTGATTAAGGACTATAATTTTTTATTGCAGATATTTAGTTTGGATCAAATGAATTTTAATTATTTCAATTTTGATGATGTTGCATACATTGGTAACTGCACAGGTCCACTTCTAAAAACATTTGATTTAAAATCTACTGGGGCTCATAGGCTTATACTCAATAATAACTTTTTAGACATAGTAATAACCATCTTTGTAGACTATAAAAACTTAAATAATTATTATGGAGAATACCTAAGATATATCAACGCCAACTGTGAAAAAGAAAATATTAGCCAGTTTTGTAAAGGGGTCTTAAATTTAAATATGTACCTCAATAACGAAAATAAAAATCAAATGTTTAAACTAAAATTAAGTTCGAATTTTCACCCCATACTTAAAAGTAGGGTAATTGCTCAGGAGTTATTTTTTGAGTCTAACAACTTAATTGAAATTCTGAACAACTACGATAAACAGTCACAGGAGAAGGTCAGAATTAACATAGATTATTATTTTGAAATCATTACTACAGCAATTGTTACAAAAAAATTTGAGGTTATGGAATGGATTTTTAAAAAGTTTGAATTCAAAACAAAATATGATAAGTTTTATAAATTTGAACATTATGAACACTTTGGGTTGATGGCTATGGTTTTGTTTAAATACCGTCAAGATGATAAGAACTTAAACTTATGGATTAAATCCATTTCATTTGATAATTTCTCTAGACCGTATGAAACTTTTATGCTACAATTCGTTTACATTCTCAAATACCACAACTCAAAAGCAAATAAGGTGTTTTATAAAACTAAGTATATGGAATCAGCCAAATATCTCTACCCAAAGTTTTTTACCGAAGACTACTTGATTAATTATTTTAACGTATGATAACTGCTGTTCTTGGAGTATTGTTTTTCGGATTCGCAGATGCACTATGGAGACCTAGTGTTTTGCATCATGGACTTCACAAAGTCTTGTTGCACAGAACTGTGCTTACCACTTTGATATTGGGTTTATATTTACTTTTAGATATTCAACACTTTAAATTTAATATACCAATGATTGGTGTTGGGATATTAAGTGGAGTTATTGCGGGATTTGGGCTCTATTTCCTAGCAAAAGCTTTCAGTTTGGAAACAACAACAAATGTGCTTTTTTTAAATATATTTACGCTTTTAATTGCCCAATTATTCTCTTTTATTTTATTTAAAGAAACAATCCAGTGGAAATACTACCCTATCGAAATAGGTCTTTCTATATTGACAGTATTATGTTTTAACGGTTTTGACTTTAAACTAAGAAAAGGTCTAATTTATGGGCTTTTAGCCTCTATTTGCTTTGGGATTGCATATCCATTAGCAGGTGTTCCAATCAAAGAAATTGGATTTAAAACAACTATATTTATTCAAGAGATAACTGTCTTAACTATGTTTCTTTGTTTTGGATATTTCATAAAAAAAAGAAAAATTGATTTAAAAATATATTTAGATATTAAGATTTTAGCATTAAGTGTTTTGTCTGCAATTGCAGTAATTTTATTTTTTTACAGCTACACGGTCATAGAAATATATAAAGTAAATTTAATTTCAAACTTTCATCCAGTTGGGGGTATGATTGTGTCAATCATATTATTTGATGAACGTCTAACAAAATATCAAATTTTAGGGGTGGTGAGTTCAATTATTGTTTGCTTATCAATTTTCGTCAATTAGTCTAAATATTAAACATCAATTTTAGACAAATCCTCACTAAAATAGTTCGATTTTACTCCCTTTGGGTCCACTATAAAGCGCAGTGTGACTGCGAATTAAAATTCAAAAAACTTACCAAGCTTGCTTGTGTAAGTTTTTTTGTTTTTGCGAATAATCATTTGTTGTCAGCTTATAAAAATGAATTTATGTTTAACTCTGTCAGTTGTGATTTAGATTTTCTGATTTTGTATTGTCTTTTAGGGTTTCGCTAATCAATATTCCTTTATTAAAGTTGAGTAATCTGTCTCTTGCAAAAACAGAGGCGTATCCTATATTGATTTTTTGAAGCAGATCTCCTTCGGGAATTCTAATATCTCCAGAAAACCAATCTGCAAAAACTTCTGTTTTATTTGGAAATAAATACTTAAAGTCTACTTTCTCATTATTTTCAATAAAACCA
>Ga0102855_1000704_pt1 | contig 10458 bp, 7 predicted proteins | sample Colrivmet1370B02_FD_78450 | JGI IMG/M metagenome (GOLD analysis project Ga0102855, IMG submission 78450) | Estuarine microbial communities from the Columbia River estuary - metaG 1370B-02 | ecosystem: Environmental > Aquatic > Marine > Intertidal zone > Estuary | place: USA: Columbia River...
AGGAAAATAAAGACCAAGACAAGGAAAATAAAGACCAAGACAAGGAAAACAAAGACCAAGACAAGGAAAACAAAGACCAAGACAAAGAAAATAAAGACCAAGACAAAGAAAATAAAGACCAAGACAAGGAAAACAAAGATCAAGACAAGGAAAACAAAGATCAAGACAAGGAAAACAAAGACCAAGACAAGGAAAACAAAGACCAAGACAAGGAAAATAAAGACCAAGACAAAGAAAATAAAGACCAAGACAAAAAAAATAAAGACCAAGACAAGGAAAACAAAGAGAAAAAAAGTGAGACTAAAGAACAGGCTCTTAAAAATTTAGATGCTATTAATTCCGATGAAGAAAAAGTTCTTTTAAAAGTAAATCGAAAAAAAGGAGACCAAAAGAAAAAAAGTAAGACTAAGGATTGGTAAATGAAAAAAATTATACTTTACATACTATTTTTATCATCAATTACCATTTTTAAAGGACAAGATTTTTTATTTAAAGCATATGTAGATCAAAACACTATATCTTCAAATGATTATGTAAGATATACTGTAGAGTCTAGTGAAAGAGTAAGACTAAACAATCTTAAATTAAAAGACTTTAATATACGTCAAGGTCCATTCACAAGCTCTTCAAGTCAAACAACGATAATAAACGGAAAATTTGAATCAAAAAATGAATATAAATCTACTTTCATTTTAGCACCCAAAAAGTCAGGTAAATTATTCATAGAATCAATAAAAGTCAATTATGAAGGTAAGGACTATACAACTGACCAGATTACTATTAATGTTTCAAAAGGACAAAATTCAAAAACCTCAACATCAAGTCCTAAGCCCGTTTCGAACTCTACAAATAGTAAATTGTTTGCTAAAATAACATGTTCAAAAACAAGTCCTTACTTAGGAGAAAATATTCTTTTGAATTATAAAATATATCAGTCGTCATATCATATAAGAAATTTAGAAATAACTGATTATGACCTTCCTATGAGTAATGATTTTTGGACTGAACTTATAGAACCTAAAAATAAACAGTGGAAAGAAGGGCAAGAAATTATTAATGGAATATCATTTAGAGTATTTACTTTAAAAAAAGAAATAGTATCACCTCAAAAATCTGGAAAACTAATAATTCCAGGATTTGAAGTATCAACTGTAATCAATAGAGATTTTTTTAACAGAGGAACTTCTAAAATTATAAAAAGTAACAATCTAGTTTTAAAGGTAAAAAAACTACCAACAAATTCACCTTTAAGTTTTAATGGACAAGTTGGTTCAAACTATAAAATGAGTGTTAAAATTAGCAAAGAAGAATTAAACGTTGATGAGGCATTAGATTTTGAAATTAAAATTTCAGGTAAAGGAAATTTAAAGCAACTTAAATTTCCCAAAATTAATTTCCCTAAAGATTTAGAAAAATATCCTGAAGAAATTAAATCTAAAATTCAAACTAGTGACAATGGAATTTCAGGCAGAAAAAAGTTACACCAATTGTTAATCCCAAGATTTCATGGGGATTATGAAATTCCAAAATTTGAATTTTGTTATTTCGATGTTAATAGCAAAAAATATAAAACATTAAGCCACCCTTTATTAAAAATTAAAGTAAATAAGGGTAATTCAATTGGAGATAGCAATCTTAGGTCTGGGGTTTCTGTTAAAGATAAAAAAACAGATCAAGAAGACGTAGAGATAATGAGTGATAATATTCATCATATTAGAAATAAGACTAATCTACATGACTTTAGCAATCCCATTTTTGGCACTACCTATTATTGGGCGTTTTTAGGTTCTTTCCCTTCTTTGCTCTTACTTTTTATTTTACTTATTAGTAATAAAGAAAAGTTTACAGACAAGGATAAAACCAAACTAAAAAAGATAATCAAGCAAGTTGACAAAGGTTTTAATGATATGATTCAAGACTTTAATACAACAGAAAATGTTGATTTTTTCAAAGAAATTTATAAACTCTGGAACATTTATTTAATCAATAAATACAATATCAAGCCCTCAGATTTTAGTAGGGAAAAAATAAAAGATATTCTTTTGAAATCAAAAATTAATATTGAAAATGTAAATGCTATGGATGAAATTTTAAATATTTGTGAAATGGCACAGTATAGTCCACTTACAAGTAAAGATGCTCAAAAAACACTTAATAAAAGTGAGGATTTGATTAAGAAATTAGAAAAAAATGTTGCTTAAATACTTAAAAATTTTCATATTATTAATTACATTTTCGTCTGTTACTGGACAATCTAATTATGAAATATTTGACAGAGCCAATGTTTTCTATTCTGAAAAAAATTATGATTCTGCAAAAACTCTTTATTTAAATCTTTACAATGATAGAATGATTAGTAAAGAGCTTTTTTTAAACTTAGGAAATTCATTTTTTAAATTAAATAGCCTTCCAGATGCAATACTATATTATGAAAAAGGACTTAAAATTGCTCCTGGAGATAAAGACTTGACACATAATTTGCAATTTTGTAATACATTATTAAAAGACAAAAACTCAATTAAAAAATCTATACTTATTAATGAATTAATACTGAGTTTTTTAGGTAAATCCCCAAATTATTGGGCTTACTCTTCAATTTTAATGATGTTTATATTATGTCTTTTATTTTTATTTTATTGGTTAACACATGAACGTTTTTGGAAGAAATTATTTTTCTATTCTACAACAGTGACTTTTTTAATACTATGCATAACAATTGCTCTAAGCGCAATTAGTAAATCAAAAGTTAGTGACTCTAAATATGGAATTATATATTCACCTATTACTAAGGTGATGGTTGAACCTTCTGAAAGTTCTTCCACAACTTACCAATTACACGAAGGTTCTAAAGCAAAAATAACAAGTGAAAATGAAAATTGGTACGAAATTTCCTTTAATGAAAGAAAAGGTTGGGTTAAAAAAATCTATGTAAAGAAAATTTAATGACCAAAAAGGAAAAAGTTCAATTTGTTATTCAGGAACTTGAAAAGTTATACCCTAAAACACCTGTTCCTTTAAACCACCACGATCCATTTACGCTTTTAATTGCCGTACTACTTTCTGCTCAATGTACAGACGAGAGAGTTAATAAAATTACTCCTACTCTATTTAAAAAAGCGGATAATCCATTTGATATGGTGAAATTATCTGTGGAAGAAATAAAAGCAATTATTCGTCCATGTGGACTATCTCCTAAAAAGTCAAAAGCAATATATGATCTTTCAAATATTCTTATTAGAAAATACAATGGTGGGGTTCCAAAAGATATTTTACTTTTAGAAGAACTTCCTGGAGTTGGTCACAAAACAGCTTCAGTTGTTGTTAGTCAAGCTTTTGGTCAAGCAGCATTTCCAGTAGATACACATATTCATCGTTTAATGTACAGGTGGGGGTTTACCAATGGAAAAAATGTTGTTCAAACTGAAAAAGATGCCAAAAGATTGTTTCCAAAAAATATTTGGAATAAACTCCATCTTCAAATCATTTTTTATGGAAGAGAGTATTCTCCAGCTCGTGGACCAAAAAAAGATAAAGATTTCATTACAATGAAAATTGGCAGAAAGTCCGTAATTTCGAGTTATAAATAATTTTTATGAAAAACATTTTTTTTTACATATCTATATTAATGGCTCTTAACTCATATTCTCAGAGTTTTAGTATTCAACAAAATGATATTTCCATTTCAGGAAATTCTTCTGATAATGACTTTTCTGCAAATACCTACTTAGATGCATTATCTAATACTACTTTGTATTGGAGTATAATTACTGATTCCATGCCAACGGGATGGCAATTTTCTAATTGTTTCCCAAACTGCTATGCAAAAGGAGTATACAATAGTACATTGTCAATTTCAAACGGTCAAGATTACTACCTAAACTGCCACTTTTACCCAAATAACATACCAGGAGAAGGTAAAATAACTATGGAAATAACGGATAGTGCTGGAACTACAAAGCTAGTTACATGGAATGGAATTGCTGGAACTCTCAGTGGAATAATTGACAATTACTATCAATCTAATAAAAATAAAATCAAAAATATTTATAATTTATCCGGACAAATTGTTAAAGATTTTAAACCTAATAAAATCTACATAGTTCAATTGAATGACAACTCTTTTACAAAATTATTTATTACTAATTAACAATTAAAAAAAATTAGTTTAGTATTTTACAAGGCAAATCAATTGTTTTTTCTTTAAAAATTTAACTCTTTTTCAAAGAGCTTTAGAATTCTTCTATATTCATCGTACCAACTTGTAGCTTGCTTGAAGCCATGTGGTTCTACAGGAAATAGTGCTAGTTCCCAATTTTCTTTTTTTAATTCAATGAATCTTTGGGAAAGTCTTACTACATCTTGGAATTGTACATTATCATCCATTACTCCATGAAGCATTAACAAATTATCTTGTAAGTTATCTGCAAAATAAATTGGAGAACTTTTTTGGAAGGCTAGGCTGTCTAATATTGGAGTATTTAAAATATTTGAAGTGTACTCGTGGTTGTAATGAGCCCAATCTGTTACTGACCTTAGTGCAGCACCACATTTGAACTTGCCAGGTTCAGTTAATAAAGCCATAAGTGTAATAAACCCGCCGTAACTTCCGCCATAAATTCCTATTTTATTTGAATCTAGTTCCATTTCATTTATTAAGAATTCTCTACCCGAAAGATGATCTTTTAAGTCCCATCCACCCATATGTCTATATATTGAAGTTCTCCAATCTCTCCCATATCCTTCAGATCCTCGGTAATCAATATCTAAAACCGTGTAACCTAAATCACAAAGTAAATTATGAAACATATATTCTCTAAAATAACTACTCCACCAATTGTGTGCATTTTGTAAATAACCTGCACCATGAACAAATATAATTCCTGCACCATTAGAACCTTCTTTAGATGGCTTGTAAACCCTTGCTGTCACATATACATTACCTTTGCCTTTGAATTGCATTAATGAAGGCTTACGCCAATTGTAAGCAATGAATTGTTCACTTTTAGAATTAGTTAATTTTGAAGACTTTGCATTTGGTTTATTTTTAGATGTATATAATTCCCAAGGTTGATTCATTGTAGAATATAAAAATGCAATGTCCTTTTCATCTGGAGATATTTTCACTTTGTAATTTCCATCGTTTTCTAAAATAGGAGTTAGCACTTTTGTTTTATAATTAAGATGGTAAAACCCTCTATTTCCAGGATGCTTTTTATTTAGAGTTAAATAAAAATTAATTCCATCAATTGACAACTGTGCATTTCTAACTTCATAACTTCCAGTGGTTAAAGCAGTTTTTTTAAGTTTAGAAATAGATTTCTTATATAAATGTGAATAACCTGTTTCTTCCGACTGATACCAAATAGATTTATCATTTTCTAACCAACCTAGAGCTCCTTGAGATTGATTCCAGCCAGAAATTCCAGGGCCTCCGATCCAAGCAGCATCATGCTGATGATCAATTTCTTTTAAATCTCCTAATTTTAAATCTAATATGGTAATCCAACGATCCTTATTATCTAGAGACCTAATTTCAATAATAGCTTTATCTCCCTTTTCATTAAATATTGGTTTATGATATGTCACAAGCTTAGGATTCTTAGATTTTTCTAAAAATTCTTCACCTTCATAATCTTTTAAATAAATAGGTCTATTATAAATTCCAGAAAGATGATTAATAGAAATCACTAAAGAGGTGTCTTTATCAAACTGAAATAAATGAAGTTTTTCTTCTCTTTCATCACGACCAACTTTTGGCCTAGCATTTCTAATAGCTGACCAACCTGAGTTATCGGAATAGTTTTCTACATGGGTTTTTTTAGTTTTATTATTCTCCTTATGAATGTATATTACAGAGCTCTCATCTGCGGAAATAAATATATCCTCTATTTTACCACTTTTAAATTCAATTGGTTTTCTTTTCCAGTAATTTACACTATCATTAAAATTCTCATAATCTTTAACTACTAATAATGATTTTTTATGGAAATTAAAAAGTTCTAGCTGTTGATTTTTTAAATAAGTTTCTTGGTTAGACTTAACTGGCTTTACAGTTGACTTCTTAAATTTTAGAACTTCGCTGTAATTACAATTAAGAGTATTTATTTTACACAGAACACTATTCCTAACAAAATAAATATTGTTAGAATCTTTAACTAATTGAACAGAATAAATATTATCATAAGTTTGATAAATCAACTTAGGATTATTTAAAGACAATTCCCATTTGAAAATTCTTCCATTTTTTATGTAAGCATAAAAAGAATTTGAAGAGTGCTTAACCATATTTCTAGAGGGGAAAGTAGAGAGCTTATTCAATTTTACTTTACCAACAGTTCCCTGATTAGCTAAGTATTTAGATGATTTTAAATTATTTTCAGGATTCCAACTAAATAAAATATTCCCATTTGGTAGCCAAAAATGATTCTCTGGCCAATAACCAGTAAAATCTTTTCCAGTCATAATTTGCTCTAAATCAAGTTTCGAAGACTGGGCATTTAGTTCAGTATTAACTGAGTTAATTAATAAAAATAGTCCAATAATTAGTTGACATCTCATAGCTTGGTTTTTTTACTAATTTATAGTTTATTGATTATAATCGAAATTAAATAAGGAAAGGATTGCTAAGATTATTAATTTTGTAAAATGAGCTCAAAAGTTGAGATAAAAAACAAAAAGGCAAAATTTGAATATGAATTCGTAGAGAGTTTCACTGCGGGTATTCAATTATTTGGTACGGAAATAAAGTCTATTAGAAATAGTAAGGCTAGTATTACCGAGTCATATGCGGTTATGATTAAGAATGAGCTTTTTATTAGAAATATGTATGTGGGCGATTATGAAAACTCTGGACATTTTAATCATGAAAGTAAAAGGGATAGAAAACTACTTCTTAATAAAATTGAATTAAATAAAATCAATAAAAAACTTAAAAACAAGGGTTTAACTATTGTTCCTACAAAACTATTTATTGGCAAAAATGGATGGGCCAAACTCAATATTTCTGTTGCTAAAGGAAAAAAGATTTACGACAAGAGAGAGGACCTGAAGACTAAAGATATTAAAAGAGAAATTGATCGAAATCTAAAAAATTTTAAATAGCTAATATCCAGTATTTTAAAAGTTTTTAACTAAATAATTAATTTAATATTTTGTCAATAGTATTAAACGACACATAGTGGTAGTTTTCTCTTGCATTTTGGTAAACATTTTTAGCCCATATTTTATGATCCTCATTTTTTGATAATTCTAAATAAAGAGGCTGTAAAAACTTTCTTCTTCCAATTTTAACCAAAAACTTTTCTAAATTTTCAAAGGCTGGTCTATAATCGTTCTTTATGCTTTGTAAAAACCACACTGCTAGAATTTCAGAGTTACCACTATTTGACAAATTAAATGTATTATCTAAGTCCAACAACTGAACTAGATCAAGAGTGTCGGGAAGATGTTTTAAAAAATGTAACCACTCATGAGTAGACCATAAATCACTACTTTCTTTTAGCTCTTTTGCCCCGCTTTCTAAAAAGGTTGTAACAGAAATTTCTGCATTTTCAAATCTTAAAGATTTAACTATTGGACAATTTTCAGGTATTCCAGGTTCAAAAACCCATTGATTTATATTTAAAGCTTGATAACTATTAGTATCAATCAGGTTGTCTTTAAGATAGCTTAGAAACTCTTCGGTAACAATGGTTTGGAATTTATGGTCTTTAAAATAATTTTTTAAAAAAGAATCCATTTTTTCCCTACCCATATTTTCTTCTAACATTCTTAAAAAGAAATATCCTTTTTCATAGGCAATATCTGTCATAGCGTCATCTGGATGTTTACCCATCATATTTAGTCTTAATAATTGCATATTAGGTTTAGATTTAGTTATTTGACTTTCTAAATCTTGGAATCCTAAAAGAGCCAACATTTCTGAATAATCTCTTCCATAAAGTGACTCCATAATTCTACGTTCAAAATAAACTGTAAACCCTTCGTTAAGCCAAAAGTCATTCCAAGTAGCATTGGTTACTAAATTACCGCTCCAAGAATGGGCCAACTCATGAGCAATTAAAGAAACTAAACTACGATCACCAGCAATTATGGTAGGAGTGGCAAAAGTTAATCTAGGATTTTCCATTCCTCCAAATGGAAAGCTAGGAGGTAAAACTATAACATCGTACCTATCCCAATCATAAGCTCCATATAAATTTTCTGCAGAGTCTACCATTTTGCCCATATCTATTAACTCATTAGCACATTTAACAACCATAGATGGTTCTGCATAAACTCCTGTTCTAGAATCTATTGCTTTAAATTCCAAATTACCTACAGCTAACGCAATAAGATAAGGAGGGATTGGTTGGTTCATTTTAAAACTATAGACATTATTAGTATCCATTTCTTGAGGATTAGCCGCGCTCATAACAGCCATCATGTTTTTAGGAGTTTTAATTTTTGCAGAATAGGTAATTCTTATACCAGGAGTATCTTGAATTGGAATCCAAGATCTTGTAAAAATAGATTGTCCCTGTGTATACATAAATGGATACATCTTACCTGCAGTTTGGTTAGGAACTAACCAATCTAAAGCTTCAGACTTTTTAGTAGTTTCGTAAAAAATCACGACGAAATTCGATTTAGGATTTAGATTAACAGATAGAGGCGAACCTAGTAATTCATCAAATTCTCCTAAAGTGTATTCCAAAGTATTCCCATCTCCATCCTGGATGCTATCAATTTTTAAATATTTAGTATCTAATTTTAATAAATTAATTTTTCTATTTGCTTCGAACTCGTGAGTTACAGAACCTTTTAATTTTCCTTCCTGGAAGTTAACAGAAAGTTCTAAATGCGTGTTTACAATAGGTAAATCCTTGTAATTGGAAAGTGTGTGTGTGTCCATAATTAAATTATTTACTGAATCTGTTTTTTTTATTTTACTGTTAGATTCACAACTTATACATAAAATAAATAGTGCGGAAATAAATTCAATAAGTTTACTTTTCATATTAATATTTTATTCAAAAATAGTATTTCAAATTGACAAAAATTAAACATTGTAGAATCAATAAAATTTAAGATTAAAAAATTTGTTTATTTTCACCATAGATATTTAAATAAAAATTATGACAACAATACAAGCCAGTGCTAAACACCCAAAAGGTTTAATGACCTTATTCTTCTCTGAAATGTGGGAAAGATTTTGCTATTATGGAATGAGAACTCTACTTACTCTTTTCCTTGTTAAATCATTAATGATGGGAGATAGCGAAGCTTCTTTAATTTACGGGGCTTACACTGGGTTAGTTTATGCTGCACCTATATTGGGAGGCAGGATGGCAGATAAGTATTTAGGTTACAGATATGCAGTAATGTTGGGAGCAATTTTAATGGCTATAGGAGAATTTTTAATTCTGGGAGAAAGTAAAGAGATGCTTTATATTGGAATGGGAGCACTTATTATTGGAAATGGATATTTTAAAGCCAATATTTCTACCATAGTAGGTAAATTATATGAAGACAACGACCCAAGAAGAGATTCTGGATTCACTATTTTTTATATTGGTATAAATATTGGAGCGCTTTTAGCAACAACTTTAGTTGCCTATATTGGAGAAACCTATGGGTTTACTTACGGTTTTGGCTTGGCAGGTCTAGGAATGTTACTGGGACTATTTATTTTCTGGGCAGGTAGAAAAAACTATGCTGCTGCACCAGGGCTTAACATTCATGAAGAAGGTAAGAAAAAAGTATTAGGTCCTCTAAATATGGTTCAAGTAATAACTTTGGGTTCTCTATTTTTAATACCTCTTTGTTATGTCCTAATAATGCAAAACCAATGGCTAGATTATATTCTATTGGCACTATTTATAGGAATTTCTATTACACTAATAAGATCTGGAAGCAAAGAAGATAAGTTACAGAACGTTTCAATATGGAAAGACCGAATGATTGCATTAATTATATTTATGGTAATCAATATATCATTTTGGGCTTGTTTTGAGCAAGCTGGAACCTCTCTAACGCTTTTTGCAGATAGAAACGTAGACAGGTTTATTTTTGGTTGGGAAATGCCTGCAAGTATGACACAGTTTTTTAACCCTTTCTTTATTATATTATTTGGATCAATATTTTCTGTAATGTGGGTGAAGCTTTCCAAAATTGGTAAAAACCCAAGTATTCCTTTAAAGTTTTGTTTTGGAATAGTTCAGTTGGCTTTAGGGTTTCTATTAACACAAGTTGGCTTTCAATTTGTAAATGAAGCTTACCAAGTTCCAATTTTAACTTTGGTATTTTTATACATGCTTCATACTACTGGAGAATTGTTTTTATCTCCTATTGGGCTATCTATGGTCACTAAACTTTCTCCAAAAAGCATGGCTGGAACTGCGATGGGTGCATGGTTCTTAAGTTTTGCTATTGCAAATTATGTTGGAGGAAAAATAGCTGCTTTAACGGGCGGTCATG
>Ga0102855_1000708_pt1 | contig 10430 bp, 7 predicted proteins | sample Colrivmet1370B02_FD_78450 | JGI IMG/M metagenome (GOLD analysis project Ga0102855, IMG submission 78450) | Estuarine microbial communities from the Columbia River estuary - metaG 1370B-02 | ecosystem: Environmental > Aquatic > Marine > Intertidal zone > Estuary | place: USA: Columbia River...
ATAAAAATAGGTTCCTACTGGAACGATTTTATTTGAATTATGTACTGTACCCTCCCATTTTTTTGAATTATCGCCTTCAAAAATAAGTGTCCCAAAGCGATTGAAAATTTTCAACTTATGTTCTATGAACACATCATACAAATTCTGAATATTAAAATAATCATTAAAGCCATCTCCATTAGGTGAAAACCCGTCTGGAATATTGGGTGAACAATTAAAGTTTACTTTAATTGAATTGATACTATTACAATTAAAATCATTTAACTGAGTTACATAGTAGTTTCCAGGGAGTAAAGGATCTATTGAAGCTAATGGCTGAGTGGAGTCTGGGGAATCAAAAATGTTAATATTAGGATAATAAACAAGTAGATCTCCAACATTTGTATAATCACAAATATTAATTTCTAAAATATCAAAATCATCAGGTATAGGGTCAACAATTAAATCTAAAGTTGATACAACACGACAGCCAGAAATGGTGTCTTGTAAAGCTGCAAATATAGTTTGTGTTCCACTTGTAAATAATGTGGGTAATGGAGAACTATTATCATATGCATCTTGCAAAGTGGCATGGTAACTCACCATCGCATTTTGACCATTTACAACTTGTGTATCTTTTAAACTTAAGTCGAATTCCTCCTGCAAATCTCCCACATTGTTATCGTCACACAGCACTAAAGGGGTTAATGCTGGAATTACGGGCAATGGATCAACCTGTAGTTCAGTAGTGCCGATAGTGTAACACCCCGAAGAAAAATTCTCTAATCGTATGTATATCGTCTGTTCATATGGTTGTGTGGTGGTAATACTGTTACCCAATTCGTTACTATTGTTTTCAGCATCAGATTGGGTGGCATGATAACTCACTGCCATTCCCGTTTGATTACCTATTAGCAGTGCTTCTACTCCACTCATATCAAAGGTCTGTAACCCATCTGTATCGTCATCACACTGAGATACAAGTTCAATTTCTTCTAGTATTGGCAAAGGATGGACTACCAGATCCATAGGCATAGTACTAAAACAGCCCGTAGAGTCATTCGTTAGTCGAATAAATAAGGTTTGTAAACCTGCAACGTCATTAGTGAAAGGACTGGTCAATGAAGAGCTGTTATTATCCGCATCAGATTGGGTGGCATGATATGTTACTTCAATACCCGTCTGACCATTTAAGGCTTCAACATCCTTATCAGTTAATATAAAGGACATAAATCCGTCTAAATTATCATCACATAGTTCTAAAGAAGTCATGACTACTGGTTCTGGAGTTGCGTTTACGAACAAGTTTAAAGAACTTGTAAATGCACATTCATCATTTAGGGAAATATCAATAAAATATTCTCCCTGGCTTATCGAGCTAATATTTTCGATGACTGGATTTTGAATGTTAGATGAAAATCCTGCTGGGCCACTCCACTGATAATTACCCCCTTCAATTGTTGGTGCGTTAAATTGAACTGAGTCATTTTCACATGCAGTTATATCTACTAAATCTTGACCCAAATCAAAACTACCCCCCTCCAAAAAGACAGCTGCATCTAAAAGAGGATCTAATGCATCTGCAATTACTAATTTAATGGAGTAAGATCGGTTAAAAACTACTGTGGATTGAGCAGTCATATCTACAGTGTAACCTCTGTAATTGGTAGGACTATCAATTTCAGGAAGCCCTGTAATTCCATAATAGACTGCAAAATATTCTTCATTAGCAGAATCACAATTATTATTATAATCATCATCTCGCACACTCAACACTGAAATGGGGGTCATTGTCCCTGGAACAAGTGCCAAATTTGTAGTTACACCAGTTTCATTATCGGTCAATAAAAACGCAAATGCATCTGTATATTCACATTGATAAAACCCATATTCATCAGATGCAAAAACAAAATTAAAACTAATAACATTTGATAAGGGGACAAAATCAAATGTTATATATGTAGCATTGTAAGAACTATTTAAATCGTGATTTGGAATTACATTTGCAAGATCAGCATCTCCAGGCCAATTTACACTTCCTGAGCTAATATCTCCTGTTTCTGGTCCAATTGACTCAACTACATTTCCAGTGCTTAAAATAATTCCTTCAGATAATGGAAATGATACTCCATTACTGGAAAAATAACCTATACCATTAGTGGACCCAAAATCTGTACCTGTTGAAGAAACAATATTTGTTATTGTTGCGCATTGATCGTTAATTAATACATCCTTTACTAGCTGCTCAACAGTGTATGTGTTTTGATCAACTGAAATGTATTGATCTGAATCTTGGGTGTGACCTGAAAGACTTAGCAGTAAAAAAACTATTGTAAAATAGCGCATTGTAAAATTAGTTGATAATTCAAATATAAAGAATTTAGGAAGAAGAGTGGAAAGCAAAAAAATATCCCCAAAATAATTATGTCCAACATCGTTACAAATCCCGATACAATAAAAATAAATTTGTATTAAAATTTAACATTATGAGAAAAATATTTTACCTCTTTTTTATCATTTTTATTTATTCATGTGAAAGTGATTCAGCAAATAATTCTGATGAGGAGTCCCAAAACCCAGCTGAAGTTGATCAAGTTCTAGTTGAAAATGGAATTCAAACACTTATGGATTGTTTAGAATTTTTAGAAACGGGCGACTTTTCAAACTTATTAATTGATATTTATGACGACGCAGACGATGATGATACAGACTTTCATGAGACCATGTTAGATGCTGTAGAGAATATCCCTAACTACCAGCCATTGATCGATTTAGATTATCCGAACGAGCCTTTCAATCTTCAGAGTTATTTTGGAACTTACACCTATAATAGTGAACTACAGTCATGGGCTACTGATGATTCAAACTCAATGATGAAAATGGTATTTCCGTTATTTACAGACTCTAATTCAACTGACACCACAATCACAATTTCTAATGCTTCCGAACAGCTTATGGATATTGAAGACCCAATCTATATTCCAACTAGCTTGAGCGTTGATATGTCTTACAATGCCCAAACAATGTTTGCTTTTAACATCAATAATGTAAATTACACAATGTATGGGGAGATTCCAGTTCCTGATGATGTAAATTTTAATATTTATATGAATCCGTTTACTCATGATTTTTCTATTGATAAAATTAGTGATGATTTGTTTTCTGTTGTATATGACTTGAGTAGTAGTGATGTTGGTTGTGTAACTCAACTGCAAGCTTCTGTAAAACTATTAGATACAGATTACGAAAACCTGGAAGACACGGATATTGATTTCATTAATGGTGAATTCACAACTAACTCATTGAAAGTTGAATTTAATATTGATGCTGAATATTTATTTGCGATCGATGACCCTACCAATTCACAAATCAATAATTTCGTTGATGTAATGGTGTTTGAAGACGGGGTTCTTCTTGGTGAAATTGAAATTCAAGACGAGGCAGATGATGAGAGTTCTGTTTATATGGTTTTTGTTGATGGTACATCAGTTAATATCGAAAGTTTGTCAGGAATCGGGAGTGATGGAGAAGAGTTTGTTCAGACTCTTGAAGGGATTTTTGCCCGCTACATTGATAGGTTAGACGATGAATAAGAAGCCTTCTTTTCGGAGTTTAATTCTTTTGGTTCTTATGACTTTTTGTAGTCATATGTTTGCACAAGATGTACTCAAGAATATGATATCCTTAAATGCAGATGATTTAATTCCTGCAGTATTTTCTTCAAATTCAAGCGAATACAATCTTAATTATCAGAGGGCAGTGTCCGAAAATAATCATCTACGTTTTGGATTAAAGTATTTTTTAGAAAATGACAATGAATTTACTATAGGGGCTAAGCCTGGGGTAGATTTTAAGTTAAAAAGTAGTTCAGGGAAATGGAATTTTTTTTATGGTTTTAATCTAGACTTAAATTATAAAGACAATTATCAATCCGAAAGGAAATATATCGACTCTTCATTAGTCCCCTTTTTTAGAATTGAATTGTTGTTTGGGAAGCATTTTTCGATTTCTACAGAGCCGGGTTTATTTTTTAAGCTTCAAAAAATAAAAGATTATGATGGTAGCCCCATAGATAATTCTGATGAAATTTTCAGTTCTGGAATTAAAAATTTAGGAGTAATTAATCTTAATTTTTCGTTCTAATAGAATGCTCAATTCCGATTTTGTAAAAGTAAATTTAAAGCCTAAAAAAGGAGAACCAATTCATATGAATCAATTCTCCGATTGTGTGACCCAAACTTACAAAAGTTCAAACTTAGTCAAAACCTTAAAGTCCATATTAAAATATTTATATATATTTGAGAAAATTTATATTTAAATTCAACATTATGAAAAAATTATTTTACATTTTATTTGCATCATCTATTGTATTTTCATGCGGTAGTGATAGTGATAGTGATAGTACAACTTTAAATCAAGATCTTGTTGGATCTTGGAATGGAACTACAGTCGATAATAGCATACCTGCAACTTCTACTGACATCGAATTAATTCTTAATAGTGACGGTGAAGGTGAAGTGCTTTTTGATCGAACAAACCTTGTTACTTTAGAAACCACTTTTGATAATTGGGATATTACATGGGCTTCAACATCCATGACTCTTACTATAAATTATTATGATTATGATCTTCCAGAAGAAGAACAGCTCTATGATACAGAAACTCATAATTATGTATTTATAGATAATGACACACTTGAAATTACTGAAGACGACGGTGATGTTACTATAATGTATCGTAATTAGTTAACACGATTTAAGTATTAAGAAGAAAAAGAAATCCCCAAGAATAATTAACTATTCTTGGGGATAAATTGTGACCCAAGCTTACGAAAGTTCAAACTTTTCAAAAGATTTGGATTACTTTTTTATAGGATTAATCACCAACAGAAACTGAATTAAAATTCATCGCATTATCTATCAATGCCAAATGTGAATATGCTTGGGGAAAATTTCCTAATAAGCGCTTGGTTTTAAAATCAATATCTTCACTAAACAGACCAAGATGGTTGCTGAAGCCCAACAATTTATCAAATAATTCTTTAGATTTTTTTTCTTCACCAATTTTATAAAGGCTGTTAATAAACCAGAAAGAACAGACAGTAAAGGAAGAGCTAGGAGTCCCGAAATCATCATCATTTTTATAACGAAATAATAGATCCTCATGCATTAATTCTTTTTCAATGGCCTTGACGGTTTTTACGTACTTAGGGTTTTTGGCTTCAATAAACCCATAATACTCCATAAGTAAAACCGAAGCATCCAAATGATCTGAACCATAGGATTGCATAAAACTCTGTTTTTCCTCATTCCAAGAATTACCCATGATATCCTTATGGATTTCATCTCTTAAGCGTACCCATTTATTTGCAGATTTACCGCCTTGTATTAAATAGGAAATCTTGATTGCTCTATCTACAGCCACCCAACACAAGAGTTTAGAAAATGTAAAATGCTGATCGTTATTTCTGAACTCCCAGATGCCTTTATCGGCGAGTTTCCAATTATTATTTACCACCCAAACAATAGATTTAACAATCGTCCACAACTCTTCGTGCCGTTCTTTGTTGTCTGAAAATTTTTCAATTTGATAATGAATTACATCCATTAGTATGCCGTAAATATCATTTTGCTTTTGAAAAAACGCTGCATTTCCAACTCTCACGGGCTTAGACCCTTCATAGCCAGCTAGGTGGTCTAAGGTTTTTTCGGTCAGAATTTTTTCGCCATTAATGCCATACATAATTTGAAACTTTTCATTTTTATCTGGAATTAAGTCAATAATATACCGGATGAAATTTTCTACAATTTTGACATGGCCTAGTTTGGCAATTACTTTGATAACCATAGAGGCATCTCTTATCCAGCAAAACCTGTAATCCCAATTCCTTGTTTCTCCTATGGTTTCGGGTATTGAGGTAGTTGCCGCAGCCAAAACTGCTCCTGATTTTTCAAAAGTTAATAATTTTAGGGTCATGGCACTTCTAAGAACTTCATGGTTATAAATTTTAAAAGAAGGGGTTTTATTGCACCAATTAAGCCAATATACTTTTGTCATTTCAAATTCATATTGTATAAATTCAGTGTTGGGAAGTTCTATTTTTTCATTATATGATACGGTCATAAAATGGTCCTTTGTAAGTATCATTTTTGCTCCACTCAACAATTCTCTTTTATCTAAGTCTGTATATAAATATAAAGTATCATAGTGATCCGCATCCACAACACTAACTATAAAATCTTCTTTTACATAATTCTTAGTCTCACCCAAAGCATATTCAAGCCTAGGGTCGTAAAGCACTCTAAAGCTCGGACGCCCCTTTACAAGCTTTAAAATCCGCGTAATTTCTGGAGGTGCATAGTAATTAGAAGAGTTTTTTTGATATCTCGGCATAAAATCTATCAGATGAAATTCGTGGTCTTTACTTTGGAATTTTGTTACAAGTATACAGGTATTCTGATAGTATTCTTGGTTAATGCTAAAGGAAGAGTCGCACTCAATTTTAAATTGACCTCCAATTTTGTCGTCCAGTATTTTTCCAAAAACTGAAGGGGAATCAAATTGTGGCAAACAGCACCAATCTATTGCGGAATCCTCTTTTATGAGTGCCGAAGATTTGCAATTTCCTATTATTCCATAATTTAGGTTCTTTTTATTTTGTTGCATTAAAAAAAGTTATAATTTAAGTTTATGGGTAAAAATATTATAGTTTCAAATAGACTTCCTATTAGGATAACTAAGGTAAATAATTCTTTTGAATTTACCACTACTAGTGGGGGATTAGCTACTGGGATGAAGACGTTCCACAATCAAAATAATTCACTCTGGATTGGGTGGCCAGGCATCGGAATTGATGAAATAGATAATGAATCATGGGGTTCACTAGAAATATCCTTAAATAAAGGGGGCTATTACCCCGTAAATTTAAATAATTCAGAAATAGACGATTTTTATTATGGATTGCCAAATAAATGCTTGTGGCCGCTCTTTCATTATTTTATTGAATATTCTATTTTTAGTGAGGCGCACTGGGAGTCCTATGTAGCCATTAATCAGAAATTTTCTGAAGCCGTTATAGAAAATATTTCTTCTGGAGATACCATTTGGATTCATGACTATCAGCTAATGTTATGTCCAAAAATGATCAAAGACCTAAAGCCCGATGTTAACATAGGCTTTTTTCTACACATTCCGTTTCCTTCCTTTGAGATTTTCAGGACATTTCCAAAGCGAGAGTCAATTTTGGAGGGGGTCTTGGGAGCAGATCTTATAGGCTTTCATACCTATGATTATGAAAGACACTTTTTGAGTTCTGTGAAAAGGATCCTAAGACTTGATGTGAATTTTAATAAAATTAGTTTCGGAATTCGAGAGGTTGTAGTCAATACATTTCCTATGGGAATAGATTACGAAAAATTTAATTTAACAGCCAAAAAGCAACTGGAGCAGAAGTCCGATGAAAAATCAGAACTTAAAAAACAAATAGAACTACATAAAAAATCTTCAAATAATGACAAGCTTATTTTATCGATTGATCGTCTAGATTATACCAAAGGAGTAATTAATAGAATAAAAGCTTTTGAAGTGTTTTTAATAAAGCACCCAGAATATTTAGAAAAAGTACGGCTAGTAATGCTTACGGTTCCCTCTAGGTCAGATGTTCCAGAATACAAGAAATTAAAAAGGGACACGGATGAAATTGTAGGCAGAGTTAATGGAAAGTTTGCAACTGTAAACTGGACGCCCATATGGTATTACTACCGATCTATGAGCTTTGAAGATTTAATAGATCTCTATTCAAATGTTGATATTGCTATGATCACACCAATTAGAGATGGAATGAACCTTGTAGCCAAAGAATATGTAGCGACCCGTATTAATGGAGACGGCGTTCTAATCCTTAGTGAAATGGCCGGGGCTTCAAAAGAACTTTTTCAAGCATTAGTAGTTAACCCCTTTGATTTAAATTCTATGTCTGAAGCTATCTTCAAAGCTATTAATATGCCTTTAGAGGAGCAACAGCAAAGAAACTTTAGTATGCAAAAACGGCTAAGTCGTTACAACGTCAATCGCTGGGCTAAAGACTTTATGGACGAGTTAAATTCTGAATCTAAAAGCACAGAAACCAACACCATTATTAAAATCGACAATCGAATAAGTAAGGTCATCGCCAATGCTTATAAAGCCGCCCATAAAAAACTACTTTTATTAGACTATGACGGGACACTGGTTGAATTCAATGAGAAACCTGAACTAGCCATTCCCTCTCCAGAACTATTAAAGTTATTACACAAAACAAATCAATGTCCAAACACTGATGTAGTGATTATTAGTGGTAGAGATCAGTTGTTTCTAGATAAATGGTTTGGCAGAATGAATCTCACTTTAGTCGCTGAACACGGCTACTATATCAAAACTGAAAAATGGACTGAAAAAATCAATAATAATAAAGACTGGATCCAAAACTTCTTACCAATATTTAATTCTTTTACAGACCGAACTCCCGGAAGTTTTGTAGAAGAAAAACAAAATAGTTTAGTCTGGCATTACAGAAAAGTAGACCCAGAACTAGCAAGCAAAAGAGCTGTAGAACTAAAAACTGTTATAGATGGCTTGGCTCCAGAAAATGTCAGTTTATTGAACATGGATAAGGCCATTGAAATTACAAACAGTCAATTTAATAAAGGTACTGCTGTTTCAGAACTTATTTCAAATAAAAATTATGATTTCAAACTCTGTATTGGGGATGATGTAACCGATGAAAATATGTTTATCAATTTACCAGAAGATGCCTATACAATCAAGGTTGGTAAAAAAACAACTACTGCCAAGTATTATCTCAAAAACCCTTTAGAGGTTAGAAATTTACTAGAATTCCTTGTAAATGAAGCAGATAAATAAAAATTTTTTACGTGATCTAAAAAGAGCTTATCGTGAAGTTGTGGAGTCTGATCAGCAGTTTTCTGCGAGCGACATACGCATTCAATGTGCAGAAAATATAAATGCGGCTTTTGACTGCCTTAATTACGAAATTAAAGGCTCTGAGAACCTCCCCAATTCAAAGGGGTCTATCTTTATTTACAATCATTTATTAAATCATGACTATTTAACTGTTGATACTAATTTTCAACTCACTTTGGATAGCCATTTTATTAGCAGTAAAATAGTACACACGTATTATAATACTCCCGGTATCAGAATCGTAAGACATGCCCTACCCGATGAAACGAATCACAAATCCTATTACGACAAACTGGATTATATTAAGGTCTATTCAAAAGCATTCACACCTCCCAACTTAGACAAACTAACGGTGAAGAAAGCACATGAAGCGTTTCGGCTAGAAACGATAGAAAATTTAGAACAACAAATAGACGTAGTATTTAACCCAGAGGGCAGTTCTCATACCACTGAAAACTCACCTGGCTCATTTTGGTTAGGAATTTTTAAACTGGCTGCTAGTATGAAAGAACAGCCCTATATAGTACCCTTAGTGATGACAGGCTTTGACAAACTCCCATCGGAAGCGGTTTATAAGTGTCAAATAATGCCACCATTTAAAATGAGTGAATATGGTATTCAATCTTCTGAAGACCCCCTAATTAAAGGGGTAATTGAAAACTTAAATATTAGGTATAAAACATGGGTAACTGAATTAAATAAAAAGGACACCCATTTCACAAGTGAAATAAGTGCACTTGAAAAAAAAATCAAACACAAACATAATACGAAAAATTTGGTGGTTTTTTACGGAAGTTCTTCAATTAGACTATGGAAAACTATTGAAAATGACTTTAAATCCTTAAACGTTTTGAACTTGGGGTTTGGAGGGGCCTATATTGAATCTCTTAGCCATCACTTTGAATCTCTTTTTACTTTTGAGGCGCCAAAAGCAATCGTCTTGTACTTAGGAGGCAATGATCTAAATCTGGGGTACTCAGCCAAAAAGATTGTGGCACTGATTAAAAAATTTATTACAGTCATAAATAGAAAATTTCCAAACACCCTTATTTTTAATATTTCCATCAAGCCTTCGTTTGAAAGAATCGATAAATTGAAAACGATAGAAACCATAAATCAACTAATGTATGATTTAAGTAACGAAAAAAACTTTTTTAAACATATTGATTTTTATTCAGCAATGATGAAGAACAATACGGTTGATGGGCGGTTTTTACTTCAAGACGGGTTACATTTAAACTCAGATGGTTATGACGTATTAAGAAAACTATTAAAAAAAGCATTCAAAGAAAGTATACTATAAAAATTGGATTTTAATCCAACATGTCTACCGATTTCGGCTCCTAATCAGTTTCATTTACTTAAAATATTAAAAGTAATAAGTACTGTATAATTTTTAGTTTTTGAATCCTTAAATTTTAATGAAATTATTTTAAGTAAATAGTGAAAATTTTGTTGAATTCCTTAAATTTGTAGCATAAAATCATTTA
>Ga0102855_1000711_pt1 | contig 10421 bp, 7 predicted proteins | sample Colrivmet1370B02_FD_78450 | JGI IMG/M metagenome (GOLD analysis project Ga0102855, IMG submission 78450) | Estuarine microbial communities from the Columbia River estuary - metaG 1370B-02 | ecosystem: Environmental > Aquatic > Marine > Intertidal zone > Estuary | place: USA: Columbia River...
GAAGAAGCATTTTATGTTTCAAATGTAAAGGTTCCTAAGGACAGTGATGGTAATTTGCTAGATTACCCATCTCGTTTTGAAGTTAAATTGGATCGTCAAAAGAATGGTGATGATTTTACTGGTAAATTTGTTAGTAACAAAAAGTTTAACCATGAAGTACTAATTTACGATGAAAACAATTATGACACAGTTATTCCAAAGGGATCACAATGTATTACAATTGTTGAGCTAGTGTATATCAGTATTACAGCAAAGGTAAGTTGCAAATGGAAGTTGGTACAAGCAAAGGTATTCAAGAATCAAAAAGCTATTACTGATTATGCGATCGATGACAGCGACAGTGAGAGCGAAAGTGGTGAACAAGAAAACGAATTAAAAGAAGATTTGGAATCAGAAAACTCAGATAACTTGGTGGAAGTTACAGAAAGTACTCCAAGTGCTGAAGACGAAGAAGTAAATGAATTAGCTGATGATTTACAAGAAACTGAATTGGATGATTCTCAAATGGATAAACTCCTAGAAACACCAGTTGAAAAAACAACTGCTAAAAAAGGAACACGAAAACGCAATGCATAAATACAATCATTTCATTTAAACATTAATTTTACTTTTTTTACTTTACTAAAAACAAATTCTATTTAAGCCAGTTTATTATCTATACAATTAGATGATAAACTGGCTTAAATTTATGTAGGATTATCTTACGATCACACGAAGACACGATATACTGTTTAAATTAACTCGTTCTTGAAATTTAATAAAAAAATTGAAAAAGTATTCTACAATTGATAAATTATAATAACTCAACAACTACTTCTCTTGTACACTCATTTCACTCGCTACTTTACGCTTCGTAAACTCTTATTCGTTCACTACGTTCACTATGTCTATCATTAAAGCTTCTCAAATGGACTTTTCCAAAGTCACTTTCTCTGATGTTCGCAAGATGGGAAAAGGTAAGATGGTCTATGTTAACTTGAATGGTGGTAAGATCATTCTTCAAACTCCTAAGATGAGTACTCCATTTGGTATTTCTAGATGGAGAGATGACAATGCTGATGATAACAAAGGTGATTCCTTCCGTCTTGGACTTTCCTTCTATGGAGAAGATTCTAATACTGAAATTCGTAATTTCAAGGAACAGTTGCAAGCATTTGATGAAATTATTAAAAATGAAATTAAAAAGAATTCAAAGGAATGGTTGGGCAAACCCAATTTGAGCACTGAATTAATTGAAGAAGCATTTTATGTTTCAAATGTAAAGGTTCCTAAGGACAGTGATGGTAATTTGCTAGATTACCCATCTCGTTTTGAAGTTAAATTAGACCGTCAAAAGAATGGTGATGATTTCACTGGTAAATTTGTTAGTAACAAAAAGTTTAATCACGAAGTACTAATTTACGATGAAAACAAGAATTTGGTTCCTATGGATGAAAACAATTATGACACAGTTATTCCAAAGGGATCTCAATGTATTACAATTGTTGAGCTTGTATATATCAGTATTACAGCAAAGGTAAGCTGCAAATGGAAGTTGGTACAAGCAAAGGTATTTAAGAATCAAAAAGCTATTACTGATTATGCAATTGATGACAGTGAAAGTGACAGTGAAACTGGTGAGCAAGAAAATGAATTAAAAGAAGATTTGGAATCAGAAAATTCTGATAATTTGGTAGAAGTTACAGAAACTTCTCCATGTGCTGAAGATGAAGAAGTAAATGAATTAGCTGATGATTTACAAGAAACTCAATTAGAAGAGTCTGAAGTAGTTGACAAACCAGTTAAAAAGGGAAGAAAGAAAAATTAAATAAAGCAATAATTAATATGTAAATAAAAACAAATAATAAAAAATAAATAAAAACAAAAAAAGTAAGCATTTAGCCAAGTAAATCAGCATGTAAAGTGTTGATTTACTTGGTTAATTGCATTTAAAATTGAATTAGATTTAAAAATTTACACAGAAGAGAAGTTATAAGCTAATACGATGTGTGCATGGAATGAAAATAATCCATTATACAATGCATTAAATGAAATGAGTAATATGTATATACGAAATAACGCCTATCGAAATGTATATGATGATCTGAGATTAATTGATCAACCATTAGATCGTATGTTACGCGAAATAAGATTTAATAAGATTTTTCATTTTTCACGTAATAACACCCAATATTATGATGATTTTTTTAGACATACTGAATTAATGTATTCTTCTTTAAGACGTATAAATAATATTAGACGTTTATTAAAAAAATGTGAAAGATGTAATTTAGCTAAGACTTATAGAAATAATACATTATGTGGTGTTTGTCGTATGAACATAACTAAATTTAATTTAATAAAAAATACATATAATGATATTACAAAAAAAATTCCTGTTGAAATTCTTTATTATATATACGATTGCATTTAAATGTAACACGATTACCTTTAAGTGTAACACGATTGCATTTGAATTTTATTTAAATGTAATTCTATTTAAATTAAGTTCGTTTATTTGTAAAAAAATTTTTATATATTAATATTAGTATTAAAACTAGGGGGGTGTAACTGTTATATAATTATTATCCAATATTACTTATGTTAAAAATTGATTTTTTTTAATGTAAGTAATATAATAAAATCCTTATGAATGGTTATTGGGTCCCTCATAGAGAAGCTAGGAATTTTTATGGTGTCTCGGATTCTACAATTAGAAGATGGGCATCAACTAATAAAATTGTCTTTAAAAGAACTCAAAGCGGTCAACGTACTTATTTTATTAATGACAAAACCTGTTCTAACAACAAATTACCCTTGGAAAATACAATTCTTGAAAATTATGTGTATTGTAGAGTTTCATCTAATAAACAAAAGGATGATTTGGAAAGACAAATACAATTTTTATCTAGTAAGTACCCAGGTTATAAAATTATTAAAGACATTGGTTCAGGACTTAATTATAAACGACCAGGACTACTCAAGTTATTGGAACAATCTAGTAAAGGACATATTAATGAAATTGTCGTGGCGAGTAAAGACCGATTATGTAGATTTGGATTTGAACTTATTGAATGGGTATTCTTACAAAACAATACAAAGCTCATGGTTCTCGAACATTCTGATAAAACACACGAACAGAAATTTACTGAAGACATTTTGGCTATTTTACAAGTATTTGCATGTAGATGGAATGGTCAAAGAAAATACAATGATAAGATCAAAAAAAATAAAATTACTTCCAACGTCTTTACAGAAGAAACTGTTACAAAAATGGAATCATCACCACAGGTACACGTATAATAAAGCTATAAGTATTATTAACGAAGATCCCATCGAACCAGCATTTAGAAATTATTATAAAACATTCGGGAATGAAAATGACATTAGTTATTGTATTAAAACTTCATCGAAAACATACTATAGTAAACTTGAATTACGTAATTTAATAACACCTGCTGAAGCGTCATCTAGAATAAAATGGATTTTAGAAACTCCTAAATCAATTCGTGAAAGTGCTGTTTTTGAAGCAAAGAAAAATGAAAAATCAGCTATTTCAAATTTAAAAAATGGAAATATAAATCATTTTACATTAACATATAAATCAAAAAAGAAAAAATCTTGGTCTTATAAAATTTCTCATGATAGTTTAAAAACATATAATAATAAAAGTATAGGAATTTATGAAAGTAGTTCAGGAATGAGAATAAAATGTACAGAAAAAATAGATTCTATAAGTAGTGATTCGGATATTTATTATGATGGCTTAAATTATTATATAATAATACCATATGAAAAATCTATAAAAAGAAGTGAATATACGAATTGGTTTATAGCGATGGATCCAGGAATAAGGAAATTTCAAGTTGGTTACTCACCGGATGAAGACGAACATATTATTTTTGGGAATAGATCATCATTAAACATATATGATAAATTATTATATGTTGATTACTTAACATCAAAAAGATGTAAAATGAAAAATGAGAAAAGAAAAATAATACTTGATAAATTAAGATTAAGAATACTTAATTTACAAAAAGAATTACATTATAAAATATCAAATTTCTTATGTAAAAACTATGAAAATATATATATTCCTAAATTAACAAAAGGGAATGACATAATAAAAAAGAATGGAAGAAAAATAAATAAGAGTACAGTAAGAAAAATGGTATTACTTGGACATTGTAAATTTATAGACAGACTGAAAACCAAAGCTGAAGAATTTACAAAAACCAAAATAAATATAATAACAGAAGAATATACATCACAGCAATGTTTAAACTGTAGAAATTTAACAAAAACAAGTAATGAAATGTATGTTTGTAAACATTGTAATGACAAGATAGATAGAGATGTATTAGGAAGTGTGAATATATTATTAAAAAATTGGTAAATGAAAAGAAAGGTCCTAGATAAGACGTTAAATTACACTAATGCGAGATAAAGCCTTAGTAGATATACTAAGCTCGTTTGATTAAATGAAAGAAAACGGTAGTTTAAGAAATTTCATTTAATCTTAATCTGTTGTGAATAACAATGGGTAACGTTGATTTATCGGGATTGTCTAAGAATTAACAAAGTAAAGAAATTTCATAGTAAGGTAACTTAAAACTTTACAAATGAATTAATCGAGTGCACGCGAGTATTATTTTGACAATATCAGACGAGAACAACAAGTGACTAAGAATTCAAATACTGAATTCTAAATTAAATATATAAAGTATATAAAGTATATAAAGTATTTTATATTAACTAACAATTTATAATAGATTGTTAGGTAGTATTCCCGAGTGGTTAAAGGGGTCAGACTTAAGATCTGATGCGTATGCTTCGTGAGTTCGAATCTCACTACTACCAATTACTACTAATTACTAAAAATTGAAAAATAAATGAAAATACATATTTTTATCTGCACATTTAGGTAATATTACTGCTATTATAAATAATTAATATGATTTATAATATCAAAAGCGAGCTTAAAAGTTATCAAAAAGAAACGGTTGAATGGATGAAAAATCAGGAAAGTAAATATAATGGTGGAATGATATTATCAGAAGCTGGTACTGGAAAATCATTATGTGTGATTGCATTTATTAATGGTAATCGTAGTAAACTTGATGGAAAGGTATTGATTGTATGTCCTGCAGGATTAATAAAAAATTGGACTAATGAGTTTATATCACATACTGACATTGATAATAATATGTTATTTGAATATCATGGTGTGTCACGTATTGAAAATTTCAAAAAATGCGAAGCTAAAATAATAATAACATCATATAATATTTTGGAAAAGGATTGTTATTTACAAAATATTAAATGGGGAAAAATTATATTGGATGAGGCTCATTATATAAGAAATTCAAAAACAAAAATGAGTGGAGCTGTTATGAATTTAGAATGTAATTCTAAGTGGATATTAACAGCAACACCATATTTCAATGGGATGAATGATTATTTTGCATATTTTAAATTCATGTTTGGTGTTTTTGAAAATTTAAAAGAATGGAAAAAGGAATATAACAATAAGGATTACAAAAGTATAAAAGCATTAAATGAATTAATCAAAAAGCATTCAATTATGTATAAAAAAAGCGATGTACTTAAGGAAATTCCTAAAACTGAATATGTAGATATTCAGTTAAATTTCACAAATGTTGAAAGGGAATTTTATGATGCATTGAAGAGTTATTGTAAAATACGTATTAAAAAAATATATCAGCAAAAGATAAATCCAAAAATTAATACAAATGCTTTATCAAATTTAATGAATAGTAATATGTTAACATTATTATTGAGATTACGTCAATGTTGTGATTCATTTCAAAATATAAAAATGGAACGTTTAAAAAATGCAAAAACACTAAAGGAGGCGACTAAATTGTTATATTTTTACAATTCACAAAAAGTATTAGACGAAGAATGTCCAATTTGTTACGATGAAAAAGCAGATCATATTGCTGATCCATGTGGTCATAAATGTTGCCAAAAGTGTTGGAAGCAATTAAAAAGTAAAAATTGCCCTATGTGTCGTCAGGAGATTATTGAAATAAAACATGTAAATGATCAAAATTTACATGAAGAAAATACAAATGAAGATAAAGTTGTATTTCAATCTAGTAAAATCCAAAAAATAAAGGAATTAACAAATAAATTATTGAATGATGGTAAAAAAGTCATTATTGTAAGTCAATGGGTAACAATGATAGATTTGGTAAAAAGAAGTATAGAAACTACAGAGGCTACAGAGGCTACAGAGGCTACAGAGGCTACAGAGGCTACACAGGGTACTGATGGTATTTCAGTTGTATTAGATGGTCGCTCAAGTTTGGAAAAAAGACATCAAAGAGTAATGAAATTTCAAAATGATCCAAATTGTAGGATATGTTATATAAGTTTAATGTCAAGTGCTGAAGGTATTAATTTAAATGCGAGTGACACTGTTATTATGGTGGATGAATGGTTTAACGAAGGCAAAATAAAACAAGTCGAGGAACGTGTAAGCAGAATTGGTCAAGTAAGTGGACAAATCAAGGTATATAGGATCATTATAAATAATTCGGTTGAAGAAGGAGTGAGAAAACGTAAGCGTAGACGGGGACGAGAATCTAGGATAATTATGGATTTATGTAATGAAGACGATTATAAAGTGGAAAGTGAGGAAAGAATAATGGATGACGTCATCGAAGAAGGAACGGAAGGGATTATGATTAAGTAATTTAATTTAAAGACAAGTCAATTTAATAAAGTAAAGTGTTATCGATATGAAGAAACATATAACAGAGGATTATATTAAGAATTTTTTCCAGAATTATTACAAAATACACAAACGTTCACCAAAATCAAACGATAAGACGTTTCCATTTTCAAATAAACTTGTTACTAAATATTTTGGGACATGGTGTGCTGCGTTGGAAGCATCTGGATTACCATTGTATAAAAATAAAAAGGTCCTTGTTGCGTGTAAAAATTGTCATAGTAAATATTATAAACGCCATAACGAGGTAATAAGATATACAAATCATTTTTGCAAAAGTTCATGTTCAGCAATTTACAACAACAAGCGTAGAACAACAGGTACGCGAATTTCAAAATTAGAAGTTTATTTACAAGAAAGATTAACAAGTGAGTGTAAATTAGAATTTCAGTTTAATAACAGATCAGTTTGTGATGGGTACGAATTGGATATTTATATTGAATCATTAAAGTTGGCATTTGAAATAAATGGAATTTTTCATTACAAACCGATATTTGGTCAGGATAAACTAGATCATATTATAAAAAAGGATCTAGTTAAAAATAAAATGTGCAAAGAAAAAAGGATAGATTTAATAACAATAAAGGATGAATCATGTAGATTTACTACAAAATATGGTGAGGTAGTGTATGAGACTATTAATATGTACATTTATAAAAAAATACATAGTAACAAATTTAAAGATGTGATGAATGAAATCAAATGTAGGATTACTCTCAGTGTGTAAACATATAAATGTGTAACACATATCAGTGTGTAAACATATCACCAATTCTGAAAATAAATTTGGAATTGTTATTTATATTTTTATTAACAATATGAACAGTTTTTGAGATATCATCATACATGCTCTTTGAACCACAACATAATAATTTAATGTTTGTATTAGGATGATTTTTATCTAATGTATATAATATATTGTCAAAATGTGGTCTTCCAAATGTAAATTGTACAGAGGGTGGATAAAGGGATAATCTTTTTAACATAATATCTTCAACACCTGTTATGAAAAAATTCAATTCTAACAAATCGCCATATTTATCAAGTTCTGCTTTTATATTTTTTATTTGTAATAGAAAACAATCAAAATCGCGGGTATGTCTACATACCCAGTAAACGTATACTTTTTTAAGATAAACATATTTATTACCATGTCCTAAACTACATGGTAATGATTTGAGTAATGACATGAATGAAGTGATTCCAATGCCACCAGCTATTAAAACCGCAACACGATATCTTGATATTATATCGTAAGTATTACCATAGGGTTTTGATATTTTTAATTTTATATTACCTTTTTCAAAATTATTTACAGAAAGGTATTCTGTAAATTGTTTAGTCCATGTACCAATTTCCTTGATACATATTTGTATGTGTCCATTTTCAATAGGGTTAGAAGTTATAGTAAATGGGTGCCATTGAAATTTTGAAATTGCCGGGCAATTTATCAATATAGATTGCCCAGGTTTGAACTCAAAAAACTGTTTATAAATATCAATTGTATAACAGTCAGAATGATGTCTTTTTATATTTAAGAAAGTCGTTTGTTGATGTCCTATATATTCGCGGTGTAGTCTTTCAAATAGAAACAGTGCAAATGGTATTGTAATATATTTCCAAGTAGAACTACCGATGCATGCCCCTATATCAGTATGTAAAAAACAAAAGGAACTGTGTAATAATAGAGTAATAACTATTCCTAAATATAACAAATGGGATGCAACAAATACTTCATAATAGTTTTTCCTAATATAATACGTTGAACATGTGTAAATGATTAAAAACATACATATCAATAAAATACCAGTTACACCAGCAACACTAGATACGTTTTGTAAAATAGATACGTGTTGTAATGTTGATGTTGAGATTGATGTTGAGATTACTATTTTTTGATGTGAAAGAATATAAAAGTTGTAAGAATGTGATACTATATGTAATGTACTAAAAAGTGCTATAGATAAGTTAAGTAATACATGATAATGAATGCTAAAATTGATTGGTAATATGTTATAAACTGCTGAGATAATATTCTTATTAACTGATAGAAAAATTAATAAAAAGTTTATATTAATTATCAATGCTGATGATTTTGCTAACAAAAACCCATTACCTAATGTCGATAATAAATAAGAAATTTCCTGTGTTTTTTGTAATGATTTGTAATTGTAAATAAAAAGTCCTATTTGACATGATATCCATAGGATAAATATTATTTTGTTGATATTAAAAAAAAGAAATGTTCTAAGTATATTGTTGTAGTGTTTATCATGTCTTGGTAAAGTATCCATCGTAATACATTATTTTATAATTAATAATGTATTACTTTTAAATAAAAATAGTAGGATGTTTATTAGGAATATGCTATGTTTATTCTGTTTTCTTAACTTCTTTTAACATTTCACGTAGAACGTTTTGCATTGATAATTTATTTTGTTTTTTAAGTGTTTTGAATTCATAAAATACATCAATACTTATAATATTCAAGTTTGTATTACCGATTGATGTAAGGTAATTTATATAATTAACAAAGTCATTATCAGTTGAATTCATATAATCAACAACTTTTGATGCTAGTTCAACATCTTCATTACTTACATTGCCGATTTTTTCAATGTTATCGTTAGAATTAATGATTAAAAAGAGGAAATAAACTGATAAAAATATTATAACTACATACATGAGAGTTTTGTAATCAAATTGCTGTGATTGATGCATAATAACAAGTATATATAAATGTAATAAAAAAATAATAAACAAAAACTACATGATTTAATTAATTAGGAATATTTAATTATTAATATTTAATTATTATTCTTAATTAATTTTTACTTGTAGTATATTAATATACACAATTACAGACAATAATGTCAGATGACGATGGAGATCAATTAGCATTGCAGGCTGCACAAGAAACTCTGTTAAAATGCCAAACATCAATACAGTTATTAGAAGCACAATACAAAGCAAATCAGCAAATAGTAGAATACAACAATGCAAAAACAGTTGAATGTGCTGCACAAGATCAAAGAAATCTAGATGATTACAACAGAAAATGCGGTGATAGACGCAAAAAAAATGATGAATGGCATGATTGTATAAGAAATCGCGAAAGAGCGCATTTAGACTGGAGAGGTGAAACTGGATGTGTAATTTGGGACAGAGCAACAAAAGGTTGGGATTGTGGTGATGGAAAGGAAGGTGACGGTTCTTATGGTGGTGGATGTCAACATGGTTGGGGGAAATCACGATGTAAATGGTCAGGTGAATCCGCTAGAAAGTTTGCTAGGGAAGATTGCGGTGGAGAACCACCGACTGACTGTGGTCCAAGACCAGGAAATGTGCCCTGTCCTTTAAAACAACAAGATGCAACACAAGTAGCTGTTAATTGTTGTGCGAACGTGACTTCCATTGTTGGATCAGAGGTTCAACAATCCACTATTCAACAACAAAATGCTTGTTTAAATGAAAAAGAGAAGAATTTAAAACAATCTCAAACACAAACATCATCTTCTACAACTCAACCACCAACTACAACTACAACTACAACTACAAATCAACAAGCATCAAATGGAGATGGGGGTGTTACACTTAGCATAATTATTCTTGTAATAGTTATTATTTGTATTATTGGATTTATTTATTATAATTACTACTACAAATCATCTTATTACAA
>Ga0102855_1000713_pt1 | contig 10396 bp, 8 predicted proteins | sample Colrivmet1370B02_FD_78450 | JGI IMG/M metagenome (GOLD analysis project Ga0102855, IMG submission 78450) | Estuarine microbial communities from the Columbia River estuary - metaG 1370B-02 | ecosystem: Environmental > Aquatic > Marine > Intertidal zone > Estuary | place: USA: Columbia River...
CAAGTAAAGCCATTTCAGATTTAACAGGAATTGAAGATTTTGCTTCATTATCTAGTTTGTACTGCAATGATAATCAACTAACCAGTCTTAATGTAAGTAATAATACGGCTTTAACTGATTTGAGTTGTTATCAAAACTCTCTTACTAGTCTTGATGTAAGTCAAAATACGGTTTTAACAGAGTTAGATTGCCAAATAAATCAACTAACAAGTCTTGATTTAAGTCAAAATACAGCTCTAACTGTTTTAAGTGGCAAAACAAATCAACTAACAAGTCTTGATTTAAGTCAAAATACAGCTTTAACTTTTTTGGGTTGCAGTTATAATTCACTAACCAACCTTGATGTAAGTAATAATACTGCTTTAACTAATTTGTATTGCTACTTTAATCAACTAACCAATTTAGATGTAAGTGCAAATACTGCTTTAACTGAGCTTTGGTGTAGTTACAATCAACTAGACTCATTGGATGTAAGAAATGGGAACAATCAAAATCTTCTTAATTTTATTGTTGAAAGTAATCCAAATTTAACTTGTATAAATGTTGATGATGTAACTTACTCTAATAACAATTGGACAAATATTGATGCTCAACATTACTTTAGTACTAATTGTTCTGCTCCTAATTCAGTTCAAGAAATAATCAATACTATTTCCCTATACCCAAATCCAACAAGTGAAAACATTACAATTAGTATAGAAAACTTTAATGGAAATATCCAAACTGAGATTTATGATTTAATTGGAAATAGGCTACAAGTAACTAATGAATCTACAATAAGTTTACAAGATTATGCAAGAGGAATTTATCTTCTTAAAGTTGCTTATGGAAATAAGCTTCAGGAAGTGAAAGTGACAAAGCAGTAAAGTTATTTCTGAATCCATCCATTTGTTTTTAAACTCATGACTACCAAAACGTTTTACGTATCTTTGCAGAAGTTATGATTAACTTCAATCAAAAAACAGTTTGGATAACCGGTGCTTCTTCTGGAATTGGGAAAGCATTAGCTGTAAAATTTGCTTCCTTAGGAGCTAATTTGGTTATTTCATCTAGAAATGAAGAATTACTTAAAAAGTTGGCAAATTCTTGCAATTCAAATACATTTATTTTGCCACTAGATTTAGAAAAATCTTCAGAATTTCCTGAAAAAGTAGAAAAAGTATTATCAAAATTCAAAACCATAGATCTTTTAATTAATAATGGCGGAACTAGTCAAAGATTAGAAGCTTTTAAAACAGCTATTGAACTAGACAGGAAAATTATGGAGATAAATTATTTCGGAACCATTGCTTTAACTAAAGCTGTCCTTCCCATAATGCAAAAACAAAAAAAAGGGCATATTGCTACAGTAAGTAGTAGTTCTGGAAAGTTTGGTTTTTTTCAAAGGTCTGCCTATTCTGCATCAAAATTTGCTCAAGTTGGTTTTTTTGAATCATTAAGATTTGAAGAAGAAAAAAATAATATTAAAATAAGCTTAGTTTTTCCATTTTTAGTCAATACTAATATTGCTGAAAATGCTTTTTCAGAAAATGGAGATAGATGGGGTAAAAGTGATCCATTAATAACAAATGGTATTTCACCTGAAAAATGTGCTCAAGATATTATAGATGGAATTATAGACAATAAAAAAGAAATTTATTCTGGCGGAAAAGGTTCTTGGATTCTAAAATTAAAAAGGTTTTTTCCTGAATTTTTTTATAAAATAATGAGAAAACAATTCTCTAACTAAATTTTAACCCTAGTAAATTTTAAAGCTTTTAACATCCAGCTAGGTAACGGCTGAGATGGTTTTCTTTTTTCTACATTGAGAAATAATCCTAGTTTTTCAATAATAGGAATTTTATATACCTCTATCATTTCAATTAATGTTCCATCAGGGTCTTCACAATATGTGCAGTGTACTTTTGTATTCTCTCCCATACTTAAAACATCTTTGGTATCACAAGTAAATCCATACCCTTCCGAGGATAGTTTCTCACCAAGAGCCTGCATATTTCTAACATCAAAACCCAAGTGAACAAAACCAATGTCCCCCCATAACCTATCTTGATATATTTTATTTGGTTTTCTTTTAGAAAGATCTTGAACCAATTCTATATAACTTTTACCTGCTAATTGAGAAAACCCTCCACCAGATGGATTTTTTTGTGAAAGTAGTACTCTTCTAAATTCATTATTTCCACCATTAATATTTTCCCAATCTGGAAAAACTCCGCTGTTATCAGCAATAATTTCATCGTAGCCTAATAAATTATAGAAAGAAATTGAGTTATTCATGTCTTTAACTCCAATTGAACAACCAGATGTTCCGCCAGTGACATGATTGTGGTTAGTATAAAAATCATTTGCTGGTACTATTTGCCAAACTAAATCATTTAAATCTTTTACGTAAAAAGTATCCCATCCATAAGGAGATTTTACAAGTTCAGAAATTAAATTTGCTTTATTTGATTTAAAAAAATGAAAAGCTTTATCAATATTAGGTGTTTTTATCAATCCAGTAAATATTCCTAAATCACCTAACTGAAAACTTGTTTTAGAATGAGTTGCTTTAAAAGTTGTAGGGGAAACAACTTCCATACCGCATCCACCCTTAATATTTAAAACCATTGCAGCTCTTTTGGAAATTACTTTTCTCTTTGTATAAATGGTCATCAATGGTGCCTCAGCTTCATCATTAAATAACGGAATATCCATTCCAAAAAATTTAATGTACCAATCCCAAGCTTTTTTATGATCTGGCACACCTACTCCTAAATGTTGAATTCCGTGAATTGTATAACTCATAACTTGACTCTTTCTACATACATACTTTTCTGAATATCAACTTTTATCATGTCTCCATTATTAATAAATAACGGAACTTTAACTTCGGCTCCGGTATCAATAGTAGCTGGCTTCATTGCATTAGTGGCTGTATCACCCTTAACTCCAGGTTCGGTGTAAGTGACCTCAGTCTGAAGAAATTGAGGCTGCTCAACTAACAATGGCAATTCTTCTTCTGCATGGAAAATTACAGTACAAATTATACCTTCTTTTAAAAAGTCTGGCTTATCGATCATATGAGATTCTAAAAAAATTTGTTCAAAATTTTGAGTGTTCATAAAATGATAGCCATCATCTTGCTTATATAAATATTGATAGGATCTGTTTTCAATTCTAACAATCTCAATTTTATGTCCAGATGGAAAAGTATGGTCTAAAACTCTGCCGTCCTCAATACCTTTCATTTTAGTTCTCACAAATGCTGGACCTTTACCTGGTTTCACGTGTTGAAATTCTATGACTTGCATTAATTTATGATTATGCTTAATACACAATCCATTTTTTATTTCAGAAGTTGATGCCATATATAATTTTTAAAAAAACAAATATAGGAAATGTTCAAATAGTGATTAACTAATATTACTCCAATTTGGTTTTAATTTTATTTGACGGATTAATTCTCTTTTTATAGATGCATTTTCCGGACTTGAAATATTTACATCTTCTTTAAGTATTTGATCTACATCAATTTTCGATAATTGAACAATTTGGCCATCTCTAGCAAGATCTGCAAGCTTAAAATCCAAAACACCACTTTGCTGTGTGCCCATAATGTCACCGGGCCCTCTAATTTTTAAATCTTGTTCTGATATTTCAAATCCATCTGTGGTTCTAACCATCGTTTCAAGTCTAATTTTTGCTTCTTTAGAAAGCTTATAACCACTCATTAATATACAATATGATTTTTCTGCTCCTCTTCCTACCCGTCCTCTTAATTGATGAAGTTGAGACAACCCAAATTTTTCTGCACTTTCTATAATCATCAGTGAAGCATTAGGCACATCTACTCCCACCTCAATAACAGTTGTTGCAACCATAATTTGTGTTTTGCCGCTTACAAACTGATTCATTTCATATTCTTTAGCTTCAGGCTTCATCTTTCCATGAACAATACTTACTTGGTAATTTGGCAATGGAAATCTTCTTACAATACTCTCATATCCATCCATTAAATCTTTATAATCTAACTTTTCAGATTCTTCAATAAGAGGATAAACAATATATACTTGATGTCCCTTTTTTATTTCATCTTCGATAAACTGAAAAACTTTAAGCCTACTTGAGTCAAATTTATGGATTGTATTAATTGGTTTTCTTCCCGGTGGTAATTCATCTATAACAGAAACATCTAAGTCACCATAAAAAGTCATCGCTAGTGTTCTTGGAATTGGTGTCGCTGTCATCACTAAAACATGAGGAGGTTGAGTATTTTTTTTCCAGAGTTTAGCTCTTTGTGCTACACCAAATCTATGTTGCTCATCGATAACAGCTAGGCCTAGATTTTTAAACTTCACTTTATCTTCTAAAAGTGCATGAGTTCCAACAAGTACATTTAAGGATCCATTTTCTAAAGACTCGTGAATAATTTTACGATCTGATTTTTTTACTGAGCCAGTTAATAAAGATACTTTTATCCCCAATGGACCTAGGAAATTTACTATTGACTTATAATGCTGATTTGCTAAAATCTCTGTAGGCGCCATTAAACAAGACTGAAATCCGTTATCTATAGAGAGTAAAATAGTTAAAACTGCAACAAGTGTTTTTCCGCTTCCTACATCTCCCTGAAGCAGTCTATTCATATGTACACCTGCCCCTAAGTCTTTACGAATTTCTTTTACAACCCTTTTCTGAGCACCAGTTAGTTCAAATGGTAAGTGTTTTTTAAAAAAGTCATTAAAATTATCTCCAACATATTTGAAAATAAACCCTTTTAATTTATTTCTAGTATTTATTTTTTGCCTTGTCATACTCAGTTGAAGAAAAAATAGTTCTTCATATTTTAACCTGAGGATTGATTTTTGAAGAAATAATTTTTCTTTTGGAAAATGAATGTTTTCGTAGGCTTGATTAATAGATGGGAAGTGATTTTTTTGCTCTATTTTGTTTGATAAAGTTTGAGGAATATATTTTAAAACCTGGGGCATTAAATTCCTCATTAAATTTTCCATTCCTTTGGAATGCAGGCCAAATGCAGTAAGTTTTTCTGTTGAATGATATACAGGCTGAAGATTGCCAATTTTAGACTTGTTTTTTTCTTCTAACTCCATTTCTGGATGATTAAAATTAAAAGAACCACCATATGATGTTGGCTTACCAAAAACAACATACTGATGACCAATTTTAATAGTTGGTTTTATCCACTTAATGCCCTTAAACCAAACCAATTGAACAGTTCCAGAATCGTCATAAGCAGAAACTAAAAGTCGCTTTTTTCTTGGTTGTCCAAGTTCTTTAACATCCTTGATGGTAACAGAAATTTGAACACTTCCTTGAGATTCTAAGATGTTTTTTACGGGAACAGTTTTTGAACGATCTACGTACCTAAATGGAAAGTGATCAAGTAAATCTCTAAAAGTGTATATGGCCAACTCACTTTTCAAAATGTCAGCTCTTTTAGGGCCTACCCCTTTAAGAAACTCAATCGGAGTATTTAATACATCGTTATTCAATGACAAACCATATTAGTTTCATCTATGAAATATAATAAATAAATAGATATTAAGGACTAAATTGAATCCTTGCCAAGTAATAAAACTGGATTTTCTAAATAGTTTTTAAAAGTATTTAAAAATGATGATCCAACCGCTCCATCTACTACTCTATGATCACAGCTTAGTGTAACTTTCATAGTGTTACCAGGAACAATTTCACCATTTTTTACTACAGGCATCTGCTGAATTCCACCAATTGCTAAAATACAGGCATCTGGAGGATTAATTATTGCTGTAAATTCATCAATACCAAACATTCCAAGATTTGAAATTGTAAAAGTATTACCCTCCCATTCTTCTGGTTGAAGCTTTTTATCTTTAGCTTTTTGAGCAAGTAATTTAACTTCTTCTCCAATTTGAGTCAATGATTTTTCGTTGGCAAATCTTACAACGGGGACTAAAAGACCATCGTCTACTGCAACAGCTACACCAATATGTACGTGTTTATTGTACCTTATAAAATCGCCATACCAAGAAGCATTTACCTTAGGATGATCAATTAAAGAAGCTGCAACTGCTTTCACAACAAAATCATTAAAAGAAATTTTTGATGGGCTTATTGAGATATTAATTGATTTTCTTGCCTGAATGGCGTTATCCATATCAATTGAAACTGTTAAATAAAAATGAGGAGCAGTAAATTTACTTTCAGCTAATCTTTGGGCAATAACCTTTCTCATTTGGGACACTGGTTCATCTTGGAAAAATTCCTGTCCACTTACAATTGATTTTCCCTGAAAATTATCAATGTCTCTTTTTATTATTCGGCCTTCAGTACCAGTTCCATTTACAAATTTCAAATTAATTCCTCTTTCATCTGCAAGTTTTTTTGCTAAAGGCGATACTTTAATATTCATATCACTATTTGGTTCTGCAGAAGGAAAATTTTTGGTAGTAATCACTGTATTAGAAGCTGGTTGGGCTACAGGGATAGATCGCTGAACAAAATTATCTTTAAGTGGTTCAACTTTTATTTCTGCAGGTTTTTCAATCTCTTTTTCATCTACTTTGGCAACAGTACTTTTTTCTTCTTCAAGTAACTTTGCTATATCTTCCCCTTTTTCACCAAGAATTGCTAAAATAGAGTCAACTGGTGCAGTATCTCCTTTTTCAACACCAATATGCAATAAAACTCCCTCTTGAAAGGATTCAAATTCCATTGTAGCTTTATCAGTTTCAATTTCAGCTAATAATTCGCCACTTTCAATATTATCACCTACTTTTTTGTGCCACTCTGCAACCACTCCCTCGGTCATGGTATCACTCAGTTTGGGCATCCTAACAATCTCAGCCATAAAATTTAGTCTTTAATAAATGGATAATCTTTTTGCATATACACATCTTCATATAATTCATGTGGTTCTAATTCTGGAGATTCTTCTGCAAATTTAATTGATTCGTCTACTAGATCTTTAACGTCCTGTTGAATTTTCTTAATGTCTGATTCAGATGCTAGTTTATTACTCATAATAGTATCTAGTACTTGAGATACTGGATCTTTATCTTTAAAATCTTCAACTTCATCTTTAGTTCTATACTTTTGTGGATCAGACATTGAATGTCCTTTATATCTGTAAGTTCTTATGTCCAATAAAGTTGGACCTTCTCCATCCCTTGCTCTTTGAGATGCTTCGTCAATTGCATTATGTACAGCTTCAACCGACATTCCATCAACAACAAAAGACGGCATATGATAAGATTTACCAATCTCACTCATGTCTTCAACATTTGTAGTTCTTTTTACAGATGTTCCCATGGCATAATTATTATTTTCAATTATAAACACTACCGGTAATTTCCACATCATTGCCATATTAAATGTTTCATGCAAAGCGCCTTGTCTAGCAGCACCATCTCCAAAAGAACAGTAAGTAACCCCTTTATTCCCTTTGTACTGATCTGCAAAAGCAATTCCAGCACCCATTGGGATTTGCGCTCCAACTATTCCGTGGCCGCCCATTAAATTAACTTCTTTATTAAACATATGCATGGAACCACCTTTTCCTTTAGACATTCCCGTTTTCTTGCCATATAATTCAGCCACCATATATTTAGGATGAACACCTAAAGCAATTGGATGAGCATGATCTCTGTAGGCTGTAATATGTTTATCTTCTTTAGCACAAGCGGAAGCAGTTCCGGCAACAACAGCCTCTTGTCCAATATATAAATGACAAAAACCACCAAATTTTTGTTGAATATATAAATGCCCTATGCGCTCTTCAATTTTACGCATAAGAAGCATGTCTTTATACCATTTTAAATATTGTTTTTTAGAAAAGTTCAAGACTTCTTTAGATTTATTTTTTAATGGTTTTTCTATGGTTGTTGTAGACATATCAAAATATTTTCAACAAATATAGTATATATGAAAAGAAATTTAAGTTTTCGAATGAATTTTAATAACGTTTTAGAACATCAGTCTGAAAACCTAATGGAAGTAAATCTGTAATACTGTCTATTTCATATACATTTCCTACCTCACCTTTAAGTAGTATTTTAATCTTTTTATCTTGATTATTCTCATACTCAAACATTACTTGTCTGCAGGCTCCGCATGGGGAAATTGGTTCATCAATTATTTTCTCAACTGCTTTAACAGTGATTGCTACTTTTTCAATAATACAATCAGGAAAATTTGACTTACAATAATAAAAAAGAACTCTTTCTGCACACATTGATGAAGGGTATGCAACGTTTTCTTGATTATTTGCACAAACTATCTCTCCATTGCTTAGTAATGCTGCTGCACCAACACTAAAGCCCGAATAAACAGAATAAGATTTTTCAAGAATTTGCTCAGCTGATTTTAATAATTTTTGATCCTTTGAATTAAGTTCGTTTATAGATTCATATGAATTATAAGAGAAATCTAATTTCTTGATCATTCTTCTGATTTAGCAGTTGAACCCATATTTAACTTTATAGAAAATCTAATGGTATTTGCTAAAGGACTTTGCTGAGTAAGTGCTAATATATAAGACAAATCTAATTCTAAAACATTATATTTAACACCTGCTCCAAAGGATAAAAATCTTCTATTACCTTTGGTTGGATGCTCGTAAAAATAGCCTGCCCTTAAAGCAAAAACTTCACTATATAAAAACTCGGCTCCAAATGATAAGTTAATTTCATTGAGCTCTTCTTTAAGTATAGATCCTTTTTCTACATAATAATCTCCATTATCGTCATATAAAACATTGCCAGGAGCGTCGTTAAATGAACCAAAAATACCAGTGGCTGGCCCTACATTATTATCTCTTCCAGAGATAATTGTTGTATTATCAGATCCAAAAACCGGATTAGTTGGAACAAGTAATTTATTAGCGTCAATGGAAAAAGAAAACTTATTAAATTCGTCTAATTCCATACTAAGGGTAGTACCTAGTCTAAGGTTAGTTGGAATAAAATCAGATTGGGCTGCTTCTGTGTAACTAATTTTAGCACCAATATTTGAAATGTTTGTTCCAAAAGCAATACTCGAAGGTTTATCAGCTAATCTAAAAGAGTTTGTGATATAGTATAGAGATAAATCAGTGGCAACACTTTGGCCAGGCTTTGTATCTGCACCACCACTTGGAATACCACCAGTTAAATTAGAATAAATATATCTAGCAGATAATCCTGCTGAAAAATTATCACTTAACTTTCTTGAGTAAACAACATCTAAAGCAACCTCATTTGGTTTGAAATCTCTAATTGTAGATCCAAAATTATCAGTAAAAGTTATATTTCCAAGAGAAAAGTATCTTAAAGAGGCACCTACAGTAGAAAACCTGTCAATTCTTTTGTAGCCTGATAAATAAACCAAATTAATATCGTTTACAAGTGCTCTCAACCATGGTGAATAAGATAAAGAAAAACCTACATCATCTATTGGGTCAATAAAAACCAATTTTGCAGGATTCCAATGAACAGCGTTAGCATCTGGACTAATAGCAACTCCCGCATCCCCCATAGCACCAGACCTAGAGTCGGGAGATATTAATAAAAAAGGTACAGCAGTTGTAACAGTATTAATTTCATCATTAATTTTGCTTCCTCCTAATTGATTAGTATTGGAAATTTGCGAAAAAGTTAAATTACTAAACATTAAAACAACTAAGGTCAACGAAGCTAATTTCAATATTTTTATTTTTATAAATCTCATTTATTTAAATTACGATAATGCTAACGACAAATATATATAAATAGTGTTTAGATGTTAATTATTTTAGAAGGAACATAGTTTGAGTTTTGTCTGCTTTCATTCCTTGCTCATTAGTAATGCTAAGATTGTATAGATAAACACCTTTTGCTAATGTTTCGTTAAAATCATCTTTTCCATCCCAAAAAATACCTTCAGATCTAAATCCTTCATTATGAATTCTTCTATTAATTCTTTTAACTACTCTACCTGTAACAGAGTAAATTATTATACTTAAATCTAAAAAATTACAATTTTGGTTATGTTCGAAAAAGAATGCTGTTTTAGTGGTGAAAGGATTTGGATAATTAAGTACATGAGATAATTTAATTTCAGTTTCTTCAACTACTACGAAAGTTAGTTCTCTTGACGAAGAATTATTATAATTATCCCAGACCTTAATTTTTAAAACGTGTTCTCCTGGGCTTAACTCATTAAGTTCAAAATTTATTTTACCACTTTTATAAGTATCTAAGTCAGCTTCATAGTATTCATTTAGAATAATAGATTTGTTGTAATTGTTATCAATGACTAATTCAATATCATGACCTATACCATTACCAACTGTATTAATTCCATTTTCATCAAAAACAGAAACCATCAAAAGTGGATCAGTATTAGAAATTCCTCCTGAAACAAAATTTTCATCATTTAAAAATATTTCAAGTTC
>Ga0102855_1000723_pt1 | contig 10340 bp, 10 predicted proteins | sample Colrivmet1370B02_FD_78450 | JGI IMG/M metagenome (GOLD analysis project Ga0102855, IMG submission 78450) | Estuarine microbial communities from the Columbia River estuary - metaG 1370B-02 | ecosystem: Environmental > Aquatic > Marine > Intertidal zone > Estuary | place: USA: Columbia River...
AGTAGCAAGGCTAATATTTGTATTAATTTATATCCTTGGGATAGGCCTAACCAATAAATCTGAAGGCTCACAGGGGCCTGACAAGCAACCTATTCGGTCACTTGTTTGGATTTTCTCAGTAGGCTTCTTAATAAATATGACTCTTAACTTGTTGTAGCTGCTCAAAAATAGATAGGATTTCCTAAAAACAGCCACACTAAATACTGGGCTATCATTTTTAAACACTCAACATTTGAGTGTTTAAGTCCTATTAAAAATTAGTTATATCAATCATAAAGAATATTAAACTTTTCCTTTAGCTTAAAATCTTGCTTCTTTCTTCTTAGTCTTATAATGGGCTCCTTCATCTCACTACCAATTAGCATCAAGTAAATCCCAAAAACAGATGGTAACCAGCTTCCTTTCTCAATACCATCAATTATTCCAAGCATCAAGAACAAGCCCCCAACTAGAACTACCAAGAAACCACAGATCAGTAACAACCAGTAGTAAATTTTTACCTTAATCGAGGGCTCGGTAATTTTTTCATCATAAAATCTCAACCTTTCCCTAAGCAACTCTATGGCTTCAGCATCATTATTTTCAATCTCAATTGATTTAATTTTTCTATAGTCCGGCTCATTTTCAAACAAAATTTCTTGATCAGCTATATTATTTATAAGTTGAATTGGTATATCTATAAAGAAAATTGATAAAAAGTTTTTTGTGATACGGTAGGGTATAACAATACAAATATTTACAGCCAGCCTAGCCGCCATAGCCAGAAGAATGGCTAAGATTTTAGTAATTGCCCAACCTATCGATAGCAAAACCCCAAAAACATATAGATGAACCTTTAAAACCCAAAAGGCAATTTTGATTAAAGGTCGCGAAATCCATAAAGCCAAATTCACAATGCCCATAATAATATTTGGAATAGCAAAAATAAAAGCTAAGTTTTTAGCCTTTTTCCCCCTTATCTGAATACCTGCAAATTTAAACGATGATCTATTGGGGTTTTTAAAATTAAAAGTGCCAAAATCACTCTTAACTGAAAATGAAAACCCTGATTTGGATAGGTTCAAGTTAAAATTATCACCTATTCTCCACCAGCCTCGAACTATAAAGTTCTTTCTTTGAAATCCAAGCGTTAGCCCTTTAAAAGTTTTAGAAAGCCTCAGCCCGTGTTTAGTATTGAAAGTTAATCCACGAAATGGGTGAATAGCAGCATTGACCCCAGATGTTCTAGAGGCCCTCACTTTAATTCTTGAATTTTTTGAACTGACTTTTGCCTCAATTCTTTTAAGAGGCTTGCCGCCTTTTTTTTCAAAAATTTTGCTTATACGCATAAAGAAATAATATATTATTTAACAACATGAATTCAAAAATAATAAAAATATTATTACTCCTCATAGTGGTTTCCGCTTTAATTGCAAGGTTAATTCTTCCAGCAATCGTTGATAAATCTCTTAACCCAATAACTCCTCACGAGAATTTTGAGATTTTAGAAGAGGTGAAGCTTTTCCATGAAAGTCTATTCATTGGAGACTGGCATGCGGATAGTGCGCTGTGGAGTAGAGACCTCTCAATAGATAATAATCATGGCCATGTTGACATTCCAAAGCTGAAGAGGGGAAATGTTGCTCTTCAAATGTTTACAACTGTTACAAAATCACCATCTGGTCAAAACTATGACAAGAACAAAACCAATACTAGAGATAACATAACAGCTCTTGCCATTGTTCAAGGCTGGCCGATAAAAACTTGGACAAGTTTATATGAAAGAGCTGTCTATCAATCACAGAAAATTCATAAATTATCAGAAGAAAATCCAAATGACTTAATGCTTATTAAATCTAAATCAGATCTAAGCAACTTCATTGAAAAAAGAAAAAAAGATTCAACATTAATAGGTGGCCTTATTGGGACTGAGGGCTCCCATGCATTAGATGGAGAGCTAGAAAACATTAAAAAGCTATATGATCATGGCTTTAGAATGATGAGCCTCCATCACTTCTTTGATAATAAGCTTGGCGGATCCCTACATGGAACATCAGGGGGAGGGTTAACACCTTTTGGAGAAAATGCCGTTAAGCTAATGCAAGATCTCGAGATAATCATAGACGTATCGCATTCCTCAGAAAATGTTGTTAAAGATGTATTAAAGCTCTCAAGTCGACCATTAGTAGTAAGTCATACTGGGTTTAATGGGCACTGTGAATCGCCCAGAAATATAAGTGATGATTTGATGAAATCTATCGCTAACAAAGGCGGGATAATAGCTATCGGTTACTGGGATGGAGCTGTCTGTGACAACTCTCCAAAAAGCGTGGCAGAGGCTTTAATGTATGGTATTGACCTTGTTGGCGAGAATCATCTTTCCCTAGGTTCTGATTTTGATGGGTCCATCACACCTGGATTTGATACATCAGAGCTTATAGCTATTACAGATTGGTTAATAAAGCTTGATGCAACTGAGCCCCAAATTCGAAAAATCATGGGCAATAACATGCTTTTATTTATTCAAACATATTTACCTAACGAAGAAAGCTAATTAACAGAGTCTATAACTTTTTTCATAAATTCACTTGCAGAGAAAGTGCTATTTGGAGCAGCGCCTAGGCCGCTTGGAACAGTTGCGACCCAATTAGAGCTTGATAAATCATCTGGAAATAGTCTCATCTTTCTATCAGAGGAAATATTTTGAACAGGCTCATATAAACTTGCCCTCACGACAACAAGATTTCGTTCAAAATCAACCATTATATATTGCCCATCAAAACCTATCGTTGAGATGACATATTCACCGCAAGGAGATGATGTAGGATCGGAGCACAATGTCCAAAACTGCAATCCGTATGATTGAAGGTTTTTAATTGCGTTAACATAAGAGCCTAGCTTCAAGCTTCCATCTTCCCAAACACCTCCAAGAAGGAGCATGTGGCCAAATTTTGCAAAATCTCTTGCGGTCATGTCCAAACAACAGTAAGCCAAATAGTTACCATTTGATTGACCATTAGAAGAGAAATCTCTCCACCAAGAAGCCTCTATTCCAATTTTAGAAAACAAACTGTATTCAGCAAATGTTTGAAGATCTTGTCCTGTAGCCCTGAAAATTATTTCCCCCAACACCATGGTGTCACAGTTTGAATATAGAAAGTTTCCCCGAGCAAATGGAACACTTCCATTTGCATACCATGGGTGTGTAACGCCTTCGTCAGCAAGATTTCTAGATATACATTTAGTCATTTGGTCATTTGCATAAACTATATTCCCCCCCGAAGACGCCCCTGAGGCAGTCTGACATTCACTAATATCATTTATTGAGGCAATAAAACACATAGGAACTAAACCCGATTTCATGTCTAATAAGTTTTTGATCGATATTGAAGATCTCTCATCAGTCGACCATTCTGTTATGTATGATGCCGCTGAATCATTTATTGAATTTATAAAACCCTCTTCAACAGCTAGCGCTAACAAGATGCTCGTAAAAGATTTCGCAGTAGACCAAGATGAAACATAACTTCTTACATCTCTCTCGTTGTAAAGATTGCTTAAAGTTACAAAGTCAATTGAAATTGATTCATTGAGTATACTTGCCTCACTTCTAGTAATTCCTCTATATCTTTCATAGACCAATTTACCATCTTTAATTACAACAGCAGCTTGAGTATAAGACCCATCTTCCATTGCATATCTGAATGCTTCATCAAGAATCGCTTTGCTCATTCCTACAGATTCAGGAGTTACAATATCCCAAACAATTGGGTGTGTAGGTGTTGTAGCAGGGATTATTGGAGAAACCGAGCCCTGCTCTGAATTTCCACCTCCCCCACAAGATACAACTAAAAATACAAAGAGAAAGAAAGGTTTTTTTATAATCATCCCTTAAATGTAGTAAAAAAATACGCTATGTTCAAGATTCAAATGGACACATAGCCACAAAGACTTTAACCTTTTGAATATGATAACAACATTAGACCATCTCATAATCGCTGTTGAGGACTTAGATAAAGCAGAAGAAGATTACACAAAAATATTTGGCACCCAACCTGTTTGGAAGGGCGAGCATAAAGAGCTTGGCACCACCAACTCGCTCTTTAATTTCCAAAATACATATTTTGAATTACTTTCAGCAAGCGGAGAAGGTCTCGGGGCAATGTTAGTACAACAGGCATTAAAAGAATCTGGTGAAGGTCTTATCGGCATGGTTCTGGGAACAGATAATATTAAAGAAGTAACGCAAATATTGAAAAATAAATCATTTTTAATTAATGAACCAGGAGAGGGAGTGGGAACAAATTTTAAGAATGATGAGGTTAGGAAATGGAAAAATCTTTTTCTTCCACCTGAGCTAACAAGGGGCATTTTTTCATTCATTATTGAGCACACTCATGGAGCGCTTCCCAAGCATGACTTAAAAAATTCAGCAACAATTAATAAGTTAGATCATCTCGTTATTAATACAAATGATGCAGACGGCTTTATTGAAATATACAAAGATGTTTTCGGAATAAGATTAGCTTTAGATAAGTACATTGAGCACTGGAACAAAAGAATGTTATTTTTTAGATTAAATCAAACTACTTTGGAGGTCATTGAAAAAAAAGATAGCTTAGATGCTCACGATTCTCTATGGGGCCTGGCTTGGAATGTTGCCAGCATAGATGAGGTCCACAAAAGACTTCTAGGTGCAGGCGTAGACATTTCATCAATAAAAGACGGCATAAAAGAAAATACTCGAGTTGCGACCATAAATTCTCATACCCATGGTGTTCCTACTCTTTTAATAGAGCACGTTCAGCCGGCCTAAAAATACTATTCTTAGAGCCTCTTGAAAAAATTAGTTATAATCAAAAGATAATTTCTAAAGGCAAATAATGAAACATGTAGCAGTAATAGGCGCAGGGCCATCGGGCATAACAGCAATCAAAAACTTTAAAGATGCAGGGTTTAAAGTCACAGCATTTGAGAGATGTAGCGGCGTTGGTGGAAACTGGAGATTTAACGATCCCTCTGGGCACTCTAGCGTATTCGAAACAACTCATATCATAAGCTCCAAATACACATCCTTTTATGAAGACTATCCTTTGCCAGAGTCAGCTTCTGACTATCCATCTCATCAGGAGCTTTTAAATTACTTCAATGGCTATGCAGATACATTTGATTTAAAAAAGCAAATAAAATTTGGAACAGAGGTGAAGCATTGTGAACAATTGCAGGATGAAACTTGGAAGATAGCTTGGAGAAATCTTGAGACTAATGAAGAGTCCATTGGCTCCTTTGATGGCTTAGTTATATGTAATGGGCATCATCATGAGCCAAGATACCCTGACTATCCTGGAACTTTCACTGGAGAGTTTATCCACTCCCATGACTTTAAATCTGCTAAACCTTTTATAGATAAACGAGTTTTAGTAATAGGGGGCGGCAATTCGGCATGTGATGTAGCAGTTGAGACTGCTAGAGTCTCAAAATCAACGCATATAAGTTGGAGGAGAGGCTATTTTTTAATTCCAAAGTTTATGTATGGTCTCCCTGTTGATATGTATGCTCTTAAAAATAGATGGATGCCAACATTCATGAGAGAGCCATTTACAAAACTTATGTTACAAATTTTTCAAGGCAGGAATAAAGATATTGGTCTGCAGGAGCCAGAGCAAAACCTTTTTGGTACGCACCCAACAGTTAATTCTGAGCTTTACTACTCTGTAAGGCATGGAAAAGTTAAGCCTCACAAAGATATAGAGAGATATGAGGGAAGCACTGTCCATTTTATAGACGGCACGAAAGAAGATTTTGACGTAATCATTGCTTGCACTGGGTTTAAAATTAAGCATAAATTTTTTGATAAGGACTTTTTAAGTTTTGAGAAGGGCAAGGTGCCTTTGCTTCACAGAATGCTTCCATCAAATATAAAAAACTTGTATTTTATTGGGTTATTCCAGCCATTGGGCTGCATTTGGCCTGGAGCAGAACTTCAATCTAAACTAGCTGCAAAGCACTTTAATGGCTCATGGAAGCCAAAAAAATCTATAGACTTGCTAATTGAAGCTGAATTAAAAAATCCTGATGTGAATCAGATTGATACACCAAGGCACACAATAACTGTTGATGATTTTGCCTTTAGGGAAAGGCTAAAAAAAGAACTTGCTAGGGCAAACTAATATGAAAAAAATAATACTATGCTTCTTCCTCTTTCTCGTTGCACCAAGTGCAGAGTCTGCAAATGAAATTGTCCAGGATGGGTGCACCACAAAACTCAAACAGGTTATGAGACCGGAGTATCCCGCAGCTAGAATAGGTGGCTATTCTGAAATAGAATTTGATATTCTAGGCAATGGGAAAGTGAAAAACATTTCATCATCTAAATCGATGTGTATTCGCCATAATAGAAAAGAAGATACTTATACTTTTAAACAATGCGGAATATTTATAACTAACTCGATAGCAGCTACTTACTACATGGAGTACAAGCCACCAGTTAATGAGAAAGGAGAGAGCTGCTCAATCACCAATCATAAACATCGATATAGATTCAGAGCAAAAAGATCAGAAAAAATAGACGCAGCTTTTCAGAAAGAATTTGAAGAAAACCCCTTGGGCTAAAAAGATTTTTTATGAAAGTCTACAATGGCTGAATCTACCATAGCATCTGTCTTTCTTAGCTCTTGGTATAAATTTACAGATCCAAGTGTCTTGCATCTGCTTAATGCAACATAAGTTTGCCCAGTTGCAAATGCGCCCTGGCCTAGGTCTATTGAGCAACTTTCAAGAGTAAGGCCTTGTGCCTTATGTATCGTTACAGCCCATCCAAGCTTTAATGGGAATTGTTTAAATGATGAAACAATTTCTTCTTCCATTTCATCATCATAGTCATCATATACATAGCGAATTTTATTCCACTCTTCTCTCTTTACGTTTAAAGTTTTTCCAGCAACTTCAACTTTTATAGTTTTTCTTTTTTTATCCTTACAGTCTACAACCTTTCCAACTGTTCCATTTACCCACCTTCCCTCGCTATCATTTTTGATAAACATAACTTTTGCACCTTCTTTAATCCTAAGATTTCTTGGGGCAGGAAGTTCATTCTCATTCAGATCTCCGAGCTCTTCTGCCATAGCAGCAGTTGCAGGACCTTCAATTGTATTTAACATCTCTTCATTGATTTGATCTGCTCTATATCTTCTTGATGTAACAATAAGAGCAGACTCTTCATAATTGCTTGGGTTAAAACATGACGCATTAATTTTATTAATCGTATTTTCTAGATCGTTTCCTAGTCTTATATTATTTAAGAGATCATAAAAATTATTATCATCACTTTGCCTAAATGAATAAGTTAGCTCATAAAATGAAGGTGATACTATTTCTTTAAAACTATTAGCGCTAAAAAAATAAATGGACTCATACTTTTCATAAATTGCTTCTTCTTCTTGGTCCTTAACAACCGGCGGAAGTTGAAATAAATCCCCACATGCCAGAACATGAACCCCCCCAAAGGGCTCAGATGAATCTCTATGTAACTTAAGAGTTTCTGATATGGCATCAAGCATGGGGGCTCTAACCATAGATATTTCATCAATAATTAAAAGCTCTAAATTTTTTAAGAGTTTTTTGAACCTTGGATCATTTGATTCTTTGATCACCGGAAATGTATCAAAACCAATTCTAAAAGCAGAGTTAATAGTTGCTCCGCCTATATTTAAAGCGGCTATACCCGTTGGAGCCACAACTATTTTTTTAAGACTATTTTCATCTATTAATTTCTTAACTAATGTTGTTTTACCTGTGCCCGCAGCTCCAGTCAGATATACAAACTGCTGACCTTCGTCTGACTCAAATAGCTCATTGATTTCATCAAAGTAAATATCAAAACTTGTTTCATCAACTTTCTTTTTAATAGCCATGGATTTTTTTTGATCGTATTTAGTACTATTTTAACCTTATCGCCAGAGTTAATAAATATACTAAATTTTGAATTTATATATTGGTAACCAGCAAATCACCTGATTCAATAAGGGCATCAATAAGCGATTTCTCCCAACCAAGCTCTTGCAGTATTTCTTTGCTGTGCTCACCGAGCAAGGGACTAGGCTCCGCCTGTGATGTTTTTTTTCCCTCAAATAAAATAGGCGGGGTTGCAACAGTAAGTTCACCCATTGTTTTGGTTACATATGTCTCAAGTGCACCAATGGCTTTGATCTGCTCAACATTTTCTAGGTCATCTCTCTTTGTGCATGGGGAACATGGAACATCTGCAGCGGTTAAAATTTCGATAGCTTTTTCAACACCAATATCATTACGAGGCTCTCTTAAAACCTTCATTACCTGATCCATATTTGTCATCCTAGATGCAATTGACGCATACAGGGGAGTATTAAGAAGTTCGGGATATCCAAGCATTGGCAAAAGTGTTTTCCAGTGCTCATCACTTAAAGGTGCAACAGCAACCCCGCCATCCTTATAATTAATTGTTTCAAAATAATCTGACCCAGGAGACATCTTGAACCTATCGTCATCCTTAAGAGTCTTGTGCATCATCCCATCTGGCCACATGAAAGCAAGACATGCATGTAGCATAGATATATCAATATGCTGACCTTCATTTGTAGTTGCTCTAGCAAGCAGGGCAGCGGTAGCAGCCTGACCAACTGTATAGGCAGTAACTTTATCGCATATAAATGTTTTAATAAAATCAAATGAATTTTCTTCAGATGACTGAAGATCTGTAAATCCGGCAAGACCCTGTATTACATGATCAAAAGCCGGTAGATCAGCCATTGGGCCTTTGGTACCAAAACCACTGACGGCAACATAGATTAGCCTAGAATTTAATTTTCTAAGAACTTCTGATCCTAGCCCCAACCTATCCATAACACCTGGACGATAATTATGAAGCAAAACATCAGACTGCATAGCAAGCTCTTTTACTGCTTTGATTCCGGCGCTAGACTTCAGATCAATAGCAAGGGATCGCTTCCCACGATTACAATTATGAAAAAAACCAGAAACTCCATTTTTTTGAGTACCTAAGGGGCGCATTTTGTCCCCCATTTTTGGCGGCTCAACCTTAATAACTTGTGCACCTTGTGAGGACATAGTCATAGCAGCCAAAGAGCAGGTAATCATATTAGAAAGTTCTATTACTTTAATTCCTGCAAGGGGTTGTGATGATGAAGGTATGCTCATATGTTCCAAATTAAAATATACATTTATACTAACATTCTAAAGAACATTGAATAAAATTATAAATTAATAATGCTAAGATAAATTCATGAAAATCTTAAAAGAAGAAGTATTGTTTAATTGTTCAGCAGAGGCTCTTTGGGAAATTCTTTCTGATGTATCTAGATCAGACTGGGTACCTTCAATTGAATCAATATCTCTAGTTGATAATCTTAGATCCTTTGACATGGAGGGCATAGGCAGTGTTACTGAAAAGATATTATTGAATGATGATGAGAACATGACCTTGCAATATTCTGCTATCAAGACACCCTCTAAAATTGATCATCACCTAGCCACAATGAAAATTTCCTCAGCAGGCCAAAATCAATCTACCCTGCTATGGACAACAGAAATTGATCCTGAGATTTTTGCAGACGGCGTGCATCATGGCATGCTCATTTCAATAGAAGGCATAAAAAAAGTTATAGAGTCTTAAAGCTAACAAACCCATGCATTGCTTAGTTTGCTCAAGCCAAGATATCACCTCTTTTGAAACGTTAAATGACCTGAAGCAGCACTGGTATTGTAATAACTGCGAAGTAAGGTTTTTAGATCCAACCCACTACTTGAGCTCTGATAATGAGAAAGAAAGGTATGAAGAGCATAATAATGTTATACAAGATGAAGGGTATAGAACATTCCTTTCAAAAGTAACAAACCCTCTCGAAAAGCACCTACAAAAAAATGACTTTGGCCTAGATTATGGCTGTGGTCATGGACCAGCCCTTGCAGACATTCTTAAAAAGAAAGGTTTTAAAATGGATCTATATGATCCTTATTTTTACCCTGACAAAACAGTTTTCAAAAACAAGTATGAATTCATAACTTGCACAGAAGCAGCAGAGCATTTTTACAACCCTCTGGAAGAGTTTAATAAGATGGACGAGATTTTAAAGAAGGGCGGGATTTTAGCAGTAATGACCTCATTGTTTGATAATTCAATAAACTTTGAGAATTGGTACTATAGAAGAGATCCAACACATGTAATATTTTATTCAGAAAAGACCTTTCATGTAATTGCCAAACAAAGAAATTGGAATTGCTGGATGGAAGATAGAAATGTTATCTTTTTTAAAAAATAATGTATCAGCATAATATTTTTAAACAGAATATAGTAAAGTAATAGA
>Ga0102855_1000727_pt1 | contig 10318 bp, 3 predicted proteins | sample Colrivmet1370B02_FD_78450 | JGI IMG/M metagenome (GOLD analysis project Ga0102855, IMG submission 78450) | Estuarine microbial communities from the Columbia River estuary - metaG 1370B-02 | ecosystem: Environmental > Aquatic > Marine > Intertidal zone > Estuary | place: USA: Columbia River...
TAAAAGCATACTAAAACTTTCAGTAGTTGTTATAAGTTACCAGTGGATGTATGAACATTTATCAATATTTGAAATTGAATCTTCGTGGTGGGTATATATAATTGCATTTATTGGTATAGATTTTGCCAATTATTGGACTCACCGCTGGAATCATGAATACAATATATTATGGAATAGGCACATTATTCATCATAGTAGTGAAGAATATAATCTCGCATGCGCTTTACGACAAAGTATTTCTTCTATAGTTCAAATATATTTCTTTTTGTATATTCCATTAGCCGTAATTGGGATTCCTACAAAAGTCATTACCGTTCTTCTTCCTTTACACTTGTTTGCTCAGTTTTGGTACCATACAAAGCTTATTAAGCATATGGGGTTTTTAGAAAAGATTATTGTTACTCCATCTCATCACAGAGTTCATCATGCTATAAATTCAATTTATATTGACAAAAATTATGCATCCATATTTATATTTTGGGACTTTATGTTTGGTACTTTTCAAAAAGAATTAGCTAGTGAGCCACCTGTATATGGAATGCTAAAACCGGCAAGAACATGGAATCCGATTTTAATAAACTTCACACATGCTTTACAACTTTTTAAAGATGCTTTTAGAACTAAAAACTTCATAGATAAATTTAAAATATGGTTTATGCCTACTGGATGGAGACCTAGTGATGTAGAAACATTATATCCAATTGGAATTATTAAAAACCCCTATGATTATGAAAAATATAATCCTAAAAAAAATAGATTTATAAATTTCTGGTGCAGCTTTCAGCTTATAATTCATCTTGGAATGCAATTTCATATTATATATCTAATTAATATTTTAGGGGAAGGGGAAGTTAATATTGATGGTATTCTTAGTGGATATCAAATATTAATCTTTTATGGATTATTTTTCACTATTTCTATATGGTCATTTACTTTGTTAATGGACCAATCTAAGTTTGCTTTGGTATTAGAATTAGTCAAAAACTATATAGGTTTTACAATAATATTTTATTTTCCGGAAGCTTTAAACGTCTATCAAGGAATTAATATTCCATACTTATTTGTGGTTTATTACTTGATAATATCCCAATTTATAACAATATATTTTTACTTTAAAATTAAAAAAGATGAAAAAATCACAGGTTTAGAAACCTCTTCTTGAATTGAATTTACTGTAACAGGGCATTGAACGATATTTGTTTTTATGATGTCTTTTATTTCTGAATAAGCCCTGAAAAAGTCCACCCTCAATACTTTCAATTATAATTGAAAATTCATTAGTTCCACCTGAGTAAGCTCCTAATTCAGAAACAGTAAAATCTCTACTATAAGACATTGTTAAAGATAAATTAGACTTTTCAAGCACTTTTTGATAACCAAATATGAAGTAAAGGGCTTCGAATTTATCTAAGTCTGTTGATAAGGTAGACATTTGTCTTCTATAAAAAAGACCTAAATGCAAAGGGTTTATCCAAGCTTCAACAAGTCCAACCTGTAAGGTTGATAAATTCCCTTGAGAAACTAATAATGCTGAATGCTTTATGCCACCAGATAGTTTAGATTTATTAAATGGCCATAACATTGAGCCATGAAAAGTAAACCTTCTTTTAGTTTTATAAACACCATTATTAACAAAGCTATTTGATCTTTGGACAAATTCGTGAACTGCTAAACCTAACTCTAAATCTAAATCAACAGGCAAGTTAAATCTTCTAGATTTAGTTCCTCGTTTAAGATGATAAGTAAGAACGGTTCCTAAAGAAAGGTTAGAAGATTTAAATTTATCGCTGTTTGGAATAACAAATGAAGTACTATTAATGTTACCCAAATAAGGATCTAATTCGTCACTAAAAACTAATTTTGACCAGTCTATTCTTCGGGTAATATTTTGGTAATGAAAACCAAATTGCCAAGCTAATGGACTAGGGAAAACATCAAAAAGTCTGTATGCACCACCAAAGTGGAATCTATCAGTTCTAAAATAGCTTTCTCCTTCTGTACTTGTTGAATAAAGCATTGAAACAGATGAATTAGACTGATTTTGCCATGAGTCAAAAGAAACTGAAGTTGTATTAAACTTTCCTGGTATTTTAGACCATTGATTCTTATTATTTATAATTAACCTATAGTTATTATCCATTCCTGACATCGCAGGATTTAAATATACAGGATTAAAATAGAACTGGCTAAAAACAGGTTCTTGTGCTATATAATTAGCAGAAAATATTAATAAAATTAATATGTTAATTATCTTTTTCATTATTTATCTGATAACAGTTAAAGTTCCTGTTTTTCTTAAAACATTTTCTTCAATTGGCTTTTGTCCTCCCCAAAAACTATCATCTTTAAACTGAGCTTCTACTTTCCATATGTAAACGTCAGGTTCAACACCAATACCTTCATATTTACCATCCCAACTTTCTGTTGGTTGACCTTCGTCGTCAAGGGCTGTACTTTCCCAAATAACATTTCCAAAAAGATCAAATATTTCAATTTTATAGTAGTTCATTCCTGTTCCTTTTGGAATAAATCGTGAAACCTCAAAATTGGTTGCTTCTGGAGAAATAGCATTTGGAATATATAATGCTTTTTTAAACTCTATATATAAATCCTTAGTTAAGCTATCAATACATTCGTCCGTGTTTGTAGTATATAATGTGTAATAATAAGTTCCATCAAACGAATATTTATAATAATATGTAGGTGTTTCTAAATTAGAATCATCTCCAAATCCAAAGTCCCAAAAATAAGAACTAGCACCTAAAGAATTATTAATAAACTCAATAGTTCCACTAAGGGGTTCTAAACCCTGTATATGGTTAAAAGTAAAGTCTGCTGTTGGTGATGGAAGAATGACTAGATTATTATTGAGTAGTGTGTCTGAACAGCCACTATTAGTATTGTAAGCAAATAAAGTAATATTAAACTCTCCACTGGTATCAGAAACAAATATTGAAGAATCCCCCTTTAAATTAATTCCATTGCCTAAATCCCAAATCAAAGAATCTGCAAAAAGAGAATTTGAATATAAAAATGAAGTATCTCTTAAGCAAATAGAATCTTTGAAATTTGATTGTGCAACAGGAACTTGATTAAATATAACGTCAAAAGGATTAATAAGAGTATCAAAACAATTAAAATTATTAAATGAAACTAGCTGAATGTTGAAAACTCCAACAGAATCGTAAGTGATTGTTACAGAATCAGCGTTAGATAATTGTCCATTTCCAAAGTCCCATTGAATGTTACTTCCTGGGGAAGAGGTATTTATAAAGTCTACTATAATTGGTAAATAACAGGGATCAGTATCTATATAGCTATAATTTGAAATTGGAGATGGATTGATAACAATTGATTTGGAAATTGAATCTTTACAACCTTCTAGATCTTGTGCAATTAGCTTAATTGAATAATTACCAGAATTCTGGAAAAGATGAGAACCACTAAAAAAAGATCCCGTAGATCCGTCATCAAAATCCCAGAAATAATAATTAGAATATACTGAATTATTAGTAATTAATGAAGTGTAAGGTTCACAAGCAATTGTTGTATCAAGATTAAAAATTGCTTCTGGCTTAGAATTTACTGTAATAACTTTAGCAGTAGAATCCTTACATCCTGAAATATTTTCTCCAACTAAAGAAACTTGATATGTTCCATTATTATTAAAAATAAAAGACGTTGAATCTTTTTGAATATCATTTCCTAGACTATCGAATGTCCATGTAAAAAAGTCTCCTCCTGAAGATAAATTTGTAAACAAATAATTTGATGGTAAGACACAAGTGTCTTGTTTGAAATAACTAAAGTCTACTTGTGGAATTGGTAAAATATTTACAGTATTTCTGGAAGTATCTAAACAACCATATGAATTCATTACAACAAGAGAAATGTCATAAGAACCAGAATTATTATAAGAATAAGAATTAAAATTTGGATTATTAGTTGTAGCTCCATTTCCTAAATTCCAAGAATTTAAGACGGCACCTGTAGAATTATTGACTAAAGAATAAGAGGCTGGTAAAACACAAGAGTCTAATTGTAATACATTAAATTGAGAATTAGGAACTGGTTTTATAAATATTGATTTTGTAATACTATCTGCACATCCAAAGGAGTTATTTGTTAAAAGTTTAATATCATAGTTTCCAGTATTAGAATAACTTTTAGGATTAAGACTATCTGTGGGGTTAGTGATTGGAGAGCTAGTTCCATCTCCGAAATCCCATTGATAAGAAACACCTCCATTTGTTAGATTTTGGAAATTATAATTTACAGGTAATAAGCAAGTATCTAATTGTATGGGATTGAAATTTGCCACTGGAACAGGATGTGGAGTTATATTAAAATCAAAAGAATCGACACAACCACTTAAGTCTTCAAATCTAACGTTTACGCTGTAATATCCGTCTGTAGTATAATTATGAGTTGGATTGGCTAATATTGAGGTATTTCCATCACCAAAATTCCATAGATAATAACCTACAGAATTAACAGTACTTGAAAAGTTTACAGGAAGAGGGATACATCCGTTGGATGTATCTGAAGTAGCTGTAATTTCTGGATATGGTAAAACTACCAAATCTATAGAATCGTAGGCAGGACAATTATTAGTTAATGATGTTCCCAACAATATAACTCTGAAAGAGCCAGAATCAGTAAAAATATGATTAGGATTTGTTAAAGAAGATATACTACTATCACCAAAATCCCAGTTATTACTAATTCCAATATCCGAAGAATTATTAAATTGAAAAGTAGAGCCTGCACAAAGAGTATCGTCAATTACAGAAAAAGATACATTAGGAGAAGTATTCACTCTAATTGTAGCATAGGCTGTATCAAAATTACAAGCATCACTAACTGCTAATGAAACTTCAAAAGAGCCGGTATCTGTGAATGTATGAGTCGGAGAAAAAGTATTTGTAAAATTACCATCACCAAAATCCCAACTTTGAGTATTAGATCCAACTACCGTGAATTGAGTAAATTTTACATCTAGAGGAGTACATCCAACTGTAGTGTCTGTACTAAAAGCTGCTACTAAAGTATTTGGCACAATAGAAATCAATTCAGATGAAGAATCTGCTCCACACTCATTAGTAACACGTAGTTTAATAGTATAAAAACTTGTTGAAGTAACTGGAGGGTAGAAATGATCAAAGAGAGTATCTGATGTATTTCCTAAAGATCCGTCACCAAAATCCCAAGAATAAGTATCTGGTAGACCGTAACTATTATTAGCTAAAGTGATATTTCCAGAAAGACAATCACCAACGTTTGAAGTAGGCCCAAAAAAGGAAATAGGTTTAGGCATACTTTTAATTTCAGTATTTTGAATACTAACTCCACATAAATTAGTTACTGTTAAAGAACTAAAATAAGATGTATCAGAAATAACCCCCTCGTTATATATATGGTTAGGTGGTAATGTATCTATTGAAGTAGAGTCATTTCCTAAAAAGTTTTCAAGACCAAAATCCCATAAATAACTTATGTATTTTCCAGTAGAATTATTAGTAAAATTAACCAAGAGTGGTCCACATCCCGAATCTGGGCAAGAATAAGAAGCAGTTGGAGGAGCCAAAACTTCAAAGTTACTTTGTGAAGAATCTTGGCAACCCACAGTTGAAGTGGCAATATATTTTAAATTGTAAAAACCTACTGCATTTAAATTAAATATAGGGTCTTTTAAATTAGACGTCACCCCGTTAGAAATTGTCCAAGAATGAGTCTGAGCTAAAGTTGATGTGTTATTAATAGTATCATTAACATTTAGACAAAGTATAGTGTCGAGATCATAATTAATTGTTGGAAGACTATTCACTGTAATTTCTAAAGAATCTGAATTCTGACATCCATTTACAGGATTTTGATAAGTATAGATTAATTTATGTGATCCTATTCCTGCACTTGAAGGGCTAAAAAGACCTGTTAAAGGGCTAATACCATTACCTAGCCAGGATCCTCCCAGGGGAGAAAATTGAATATTAGTATCTGGAGACGAAATACAAGTTTGATAACTTACATCTAAATTTATTGTAGGAAGAGGGTGAATTAATATTTCCATGGTATCCTTTACCAAACAATTTCCTGTTCCAAGCGAATAAACAAGATTTACAGTGTCTACAGTTAAAACATTATAATTACCAGCCAATGTAACTCCAGTTCCTGTCCAATCTCCACCTAATGGCACTCCGTTTAAAACTATAACTCCGGTATCTAAACAGGCTTGAATATCAACCCCAGCATTTGGAGCTGGAGGAATATTTACAGTTAGAACCACTGAATCTATTGTATTACAGGTGTTAGCATCTGAAAAATCATAATATTTTGTAAAGGATCCAATTCCTTCTGGAGTGTAAACTCCTAATGGCGAAATACCGTTGCCAGACCAAACGCCTCCGTTTGGTGATGCTCTAAGTTGTACATCAATTAAAGAATTACATAAATTAGTGTCCGGCTGAATAGTAACTGTAGGAGGAGTATATTCTGTTACAATAACACTATTTGAAGCTATACAACCAAAATCATCTGTTGCTGTTAAAGTAAATGTTTTAGTTCCATTCATGTCATAAAATGGATTTAAAATAGTTAAATCAGAAAGGGAAGGTAAATCCCATAAAAGTGAGTAAGGAGGTATTGCACCTGTAACCGATCCGGTTAAAAATGCAGTATCTTCAGGACAAACACTTTGAGGTGAACCAGCGTTTACTGTTGGTAAATCCAAAACATCAATATGAATAGTATCATATGCCTTACAGGTTTTTGAATCTGTAACCTCCAAATAAACAAACTCATCAATATTGGTAGTTATAATGGGATTTGGAATACTTATATTGTTGATAGTAGCATTTGAGGACCATGAATAATTATAAGTTGGAGTTCCTTGGTTAACAACAGATGATATTTGAAGAGAGCTATTTTTACAAACTGAATCAATTTCATTTAAAACTATTATTGGAGATTCATTTACAGAAAAATTAGTTGTTTGGTTTGGTGAGGGCCCACAAACGTTCGTAGCAATTAAATCTACATTAAAAGTTCCAAGACTACCAAAAAATACTGGTGCTGGTTCTTGGAGGTTTGAGTTTTGAGTAACAAAAGGCAGATTACCAGAAAATGTCCAACTATAATTAGTCATTGCGGCAAAACATGTGTCAACTATAGCAGAAGGTATTATTGTAACAGTGTCACATGCATCTGGAATAGCATTAATAGTTACTACAGGTAAACCACCAGCGTTCACAGTATCTTTATAATTGTCTACTCCACAAACATTGGTTGTTTGAAGGTTAATTGTGTAACTGCCTGGTTTATTAAAGGTATAACTAGCATCTAAGCTATCAGGAGATGAATAACCATCCATAAAAACATCATCAAAAAATATTGAGTCAATTCCAACTAGGTCTATAATGGCTCTTAATTGAAGTGTAGAACCATTAATCCCATCAACTGAAACTAAAGAGTCTACAAAATTAGTACCAGTAAGAGTCGAGTTTCTAGTGACAGAAGTCCAGCTTGCTCCATCCAATTTATACTCAGTTACAATTTGAGATGTTGCTGTATTATTAGTTGAAGCTTTTAATCCTGCAGAAATATTATTATACTGAGATATATCAATCACTGGTGAGTACCATACTGAACCATTAACATTTGAACCAGCAGCAACAAATTTCTCATTGGAAACAAAAAACCTATCGGAAAGTCCAAAACCCCCATTTAAAGATACATCCCAACCTACAGAAGATGTATCAAAAGGATAAGTACCCATATATCCTTTATTGTTTTGACCAGTAAAATTTTCTAAATATATTTCAGAAGTTATAGAATCTGAAGCCATTTTAATAATTGATGGTGGAGCACTACCATCACAACCTTCCATAATTGTAGAATAAGTCCAATCAAAAACAGCATTATAATCATTGATTGATTTTGAAGTATTATCGGTTATGACAATTAAAGGTGCACAATCAAAATCTTTATCAATAGTAAATTCAGCATCTGGTAAACTGTCAATATAAAATTTAATAGAGTCAATATCAAATACATCACCACCACCACATCTAGAAACCTTTTTTAAACTAAGTGTATAAGCCCCTTTTTCTTGAAAAATTAATGTAATGTCTGTAGTTCCGTGCGTCAATGTATTTGTTCTAGATAAATTTGCATAATCTCCAAACAAACCTGATGAAACAGTAAAACCTGTATTGGGAGATAATTCCCAAGCAATTGCATCAGAACTATCGCAAGTGTAATCTAAACCCAAAAAACTAACAAATTTCCCTTCATAGCTTGAATCTTTAAAAGTAATTGGAGTATTGATACAAAAAATAGAATCTGTTTCCTCAATTTTAGCAACTGGAGGACTAGACACCACAATTGGATCTGCAGTAGAACTTGCAACTCCACAACCGTTTACAGCCTGAACACCAAGTAAAAATGCATTTTGATTTTGTTGAGTAGAATACCCACATGATGAACTATCAAAAGTATGAATTACAGTATAAACAAGAGAGTTATTTAAAAAAGAAGAATCTGGTTTGCCATCATTTGTATATTTTCTATACTTAGTTCCTGGACTATTTCCAGTAACATCAACTGGAAAACCAATGGTTGCAGGAGCACACAAATCTAATACGTTTGCAGGAATACTTACAGCTATAGATGGGTTAGTTCCGTAAAAGAAATTTTTCTTATAAACTCTTTGACAAGAAAAAGTAGGATCATTTGCATTAATTTTTATTTCATAATTACCAGGAATAGTATATGATCCAGTTGTATCAACTCCCGGAACAATAGGCATTACAGGATTACCGTTTCCAAAATCAATAGAATAAGTAGTCCCAAGAGTGTTAGCTGCAGTTATTACTGTAGATAATTCAATATTGAGTAAGTATGGTGGAGAAGATATATCACAGTATGCCCAGTCTCCTGACGCATTAATATTAAAATTAATTGCACCTGAGTTAGTAGTTGTTAGTTCAGCATCAGGTGACTGTCTAACATTTATAGTATTTAAAGCAGTATCTTTACATCCGTTGTTATCGATATATATATACATTAGTTCTACTGGCAAAAGAGAATTTCCATAACCTGTAGTAGATGGATCATAGATATTGTTCGTCACTCCTGCCCCCGAATAGTAACTTGAATCAGGTGCAATTGGTAATGGAATACCTCCCGTCAAATTATATGGGTTGATACCACTACAAACAGTACTGATTGGATTAGTCCAATTCACACCTGTTGGTTGAGGATTAACCTGAACTGTAGTAGAAGCAGTATTATTTAAACAATTATTAATATAATCTTGAGTGACAACTGTAAAAACTTCACCATTTGTCATGCCAACAACCCTAGAAGATGACTGATCATCATTTAAAATTGTTGCTCCTTGATTAGATGTCCATAACCATTCTTGAGCATTTCCTCCGGTCTCTGAAATTATTAATGTGTCAGTAATACAAACAGGTGTTGAGCTACTAATAACAATTTGATCAGCAATATTTACATATAATAATGAACTGTCTTGGCAGGTAACTCCATTATCAATAAAAGACGCTATAACCTTATAAATATTGTTAGATGTTGGATTTGATGTTGGATTTGAAACATTAGGAGACGATAATCCTATAGATGGAGTCCATTGATAGGACACTACAGGCGTTTATAGTTTTATAAAAAAGTTTTGGAAACTTTTTTATAAAGAAGGAAAATTTAAAGTTTCAAAAGACTCTCCAAATTCTCAGGAACTCAAGACTATACATAAAACAATAAAAAAAACAAAAGAAGATATAGACAGGTTTTCATTCAACACACCCGTATCAAACTTTATGATATGCGTAAACGAACTAACATCTTTAAATTGCAATAAAAAAGAAATACTTTCTTTACTATGTATTATTTTGTCGCCTTACGCTCCGCACGTGACAGAAGAAATGTGGAATAAAATGGGAAACAAAAACAGCATTTCATCGGCGGAATTTCCAGAATACAAAAATGAATATTTGTCAGAAAAGAAATACAAATACCCAATTTCTTTTAATGGAAAAATGAAATTTTTATTGGAACTACCCAAAACACTTTCCAGCAAAGACATTGAAAAAGAAGTGCTTTCTAACTTAAAAACGCTACAGTTTTTAAATGGAAAACCACACAAAAAAGTTATTGTTGTTCCCAATAAGATAGTAAATATTGTTATTTAAGAGACTTTGAAAAAAGCACCCCGAAATCAACATCTTGTTTTCGAACTAATTTCTTATAAAAAATAACAAGAATAAATACGCTTGAAGAAATAAAGGTGTCAGCAACATTA
>Ga0102855_1000730_pt1 | contig 10297 bp, 3 predicted proteins | sample Colrivmet1370B02_FD_78450 | JGI IMG/M metagenome (GOLD analysis project Ga0102855, IMG submission 78450) | Estuarine microbial communities from the Columbia River estuary - metaG 1370B-02 | ecosystem: Environmental > Aquatic > Marine > Intertidal zone > Estuary | place: USA: Columbia River...
CGGGACTTCAGGCGCAATGTCGACATTGAAGAAGAATTCACAATCCAAGAATATGTCCTTGGATGCCGGTACTACCTCCACTTTTTCTTTGACCCAACCGCAGAGGATGGGTACCAAGTACAAGGCAGAGGGAAGAACGCTGGAAAGAATCTCGGCCGCCTTGAATTGATGTCAATGGACCGCCGTGACGAATCAAACGTTGACGAATTCTACAAACTTGGTTCACTGCGTGACCTTCGTGAAATGGCCCTCGAGCCTTCCTTTGTCGTCACCGGCAACCAACCGGTTGTGATTCGTGAATCTTTGCTACCGAGAGCCTTTGAAATGGCAGAAGGAACCGTTGCTGCTTCCTTTGAATTAGAAGAAGACAGCAGAGGCATGCTTGGTCCATTTTGCCTTGAAACGATCGTCACCGACCAACTTGAGTTCAAGGTCTTTGAAATCAGTGCGCGAATTGTGGCAGGCTCAAATCCGTTCGTTGGCGGCTCACCTTATTCCGATATCAACGAGACACGAATGTCAACGGGCCGCCGTATTGCTCGCTCGATTCGAAAGGCGGCTGACGCCGATCGACTCCACGACATTTTGTCTTGAGCCAACACCAAAAATCCCGTAAAAAACGGTTTGTCAATACTTGTAGCGTCGTTGCATCTTTGATGTGGGTAACTTCGAACCGCCATTGCGCCCCTTCTTCCGCATCTTCCTTCGCCGCATGATAAGATAACCCATTCCAAGCATGCACGCAGTCAAGAGGATGAAGATGAGTTGGAAGCTCTCTTCCGGAGTGATGACTACATTCTCTTCGGACACCTCACCGAGAACGCACAGAGATTGACCTCGTTTTGACTGAGACCATCCAGGTGGGCATTTTGTCTGCTTAGACTGGCCTTCCGTTGCAACATAATGATTGAGATCTGCCCATTGACAGTCCCCTTCTTTCGTTGAGGCAGTGTCTGGATTGTACGTGCCGATTCTGCAGAGGATTACAGAGGATTGTCCGACTTCGTCGACATAAGAACCGGGTTCAGCCTCTACGCATGAATCAAGGCTTCCTGCACCAGGTGCTGGGTTATAGGTTCCAACTGGACAAGGAATGCCCTGGAACTGCCCCGTCTGATCGACGTATGTGCCACGCAGTGCCCATTGACAAGCATCCGAAGTGTTGCCGCCCGTTGAGGGGTTAAATGTCTGGACTGGACAGGGTGTTTCGGTTGTAAGGCCTTGTGAGGGCACGTAGTGACCCTTCGAAGCATTCATGCACGCTCCAGAATCATTCGAACCTACGTCCGGGTTGTAAGTTCCTGCATCGCAAGGAGTTTGGCTTTCTTGCCCGGTCATATTGACAAAGTACCCTGGCTCCGCATCGATGCAATCACTGGCTTGTGTTGACCCAGTGTTTGGATTGTATGTCCCTGCCTCGCATGCCGTTTGATTCGCTTGTGCAGAGGTGGTGACATAATGGCCACTGCTGGCTGGAAGGCATCGCCATTGACCTTGTGAATTTTGGAAAGTACCTGCTTCACATGGCATTTGGACGGATTGACCGGTAGCATTGACGTAATGGCCGAGGTCAGCGTTGGTACACGATACTTCGCCCGTCTGATTTTGGAAGGTGCCTCGACCACAAGGTGTCTGGTTCCATTGCCCTTGTTCTGGGACGTAATGGCCGATGTCTGGTTCGATGCATGCATCGGGATTGGTGGAACCGTTCACTGGATTGTAGGAACCTGCTTCACAAGGAGTCTGAGCGCCTTGTCCAGTTTCGTTTACGAAATGTCCACGAGTGGATGGTAAGCACCATGTCGAATTGTTAGCACCGCGCTGAGGGTTGTAGGTCCCGATTGAACAAGGAAGTTCTGTTGACTGTCCGGTGGTTTCGACATAATGACCTAGGGAGGCGTTCTTGCATTCGGCTTGTCCTGTCTGGTTTTGCAAGGTTCCAATGGCACATTCCGTCTGATTGTGTCGACCAGTTTCGTTGACATAGTGGCCTCGATCTGCCGGACCGCAGTCGCTGGCTAATATGGAGCCATTGTTTGGATTGTAGAAGCCCTTCAAGCAAGCCGTCTGATTCACTTGACCAGTTTCATTTGCATAATGGCCCCATTCTGCATCGAGGCAACCGGATTGTTGTGTTTGATTCTGCCAAGTCCCGGCAGGACAAGCGATGTGATTTGTTTGGCCTGTGAGATCCACGTAATGGCCGAGGCCTGCGGGCAGGCACTCTGCAGAGCGCGTCCCTGGTTGATAGGTACCAAAATCACAAGGCGATTGCTCACCTTGGCCAATGAGGCCGACGTAAGAGCCAGCGTCTGAATCAAGGCACGCATACATACTCTCTGCACTTGTGACCGGATTGTATCGGCCTACTGGGCAAGGCCGTTCCATTGCTTGGCCAACGCGGTCAACATAGTGGCCCACACTTGCATCTGTTGGATAGACCGCTGCATCGTTGGCAACAAATTTCCCTAATGGTGCCATTGTGCATGTGTATCGGCCGTACATTGCAAGTGGACATTCGACCGTACGAGTGATGTCCTCTGGGTACGCATCCAATGGGTCGGCAACTCCGTCCCCATCAGAATCGCCATTCTCGAGGGCAATAGAACGAGGCACGACCATAGGAATGGTGTAGGTGAAATTGACTTGGTTTGAAGTGTCATTGTTTCCAATTTGACCGGCGGTACCCTTTCCAGTACAAGCAACGGATTGATTATCTAAAACAACACATGTGCGGTATTTTCCAGCTGCCAATCCAACAACACTGCGCTCAGAAGCAACACTGCTAGCAGGGGTTGGATTGAATTGATCAGATGTCCCTCCGTTGCCCAGTTGGCCATCGGAGCCAACACCCCAACACGACGCTGAGCCATCGTCAAGAACGGCACATGTGTGATCAAATCCTAAAGAAATGGCGACTGCTGTTCTTCCGCTACCAAGGGTGCTCGTCAAGGTAGGCGTGTATTTGTCAGGCCGCACTCCATTCCCCAATCGGCCACCATTTCCGTACCCCCAACAAGAGACTTCGCCATTGTCGAGGATTGCACAGGTATGCATGGCGCCAGCAGAAACCGCTACTGCTGTCCGACCAACGCCAAGACTGCTGACTAATGTGGGTGTATTCTGATTTACCGAGGAGCCGTTACCCAAAACGCCGGAAATCCCTCTCCCCCAACAAGAGATTGAGCCGTTATCAAGCAAAGCGCATGTATGTGATTCCTTCGTTGTAACATCAATCGCCGTTCGTCCGGCCCCAAGGCTATCGGTCAAAACTGGCGTGAAGCGCCCCTGAGTGGTTCCGTCGCCCAACTGCCCGTAGGTATTGTCACCCCAGCAGGCAACTGAACCATTGTCAAGAACTGCACAAGTATAACCGTGTCCCGCAGAAAGAGCGACTGCAGTACGCCCTGCTCCGAAGCTACTGGTCAAGATTGGTGTATTCTGTTGTCCTGGGTCGCCGTTGCCTAATGCTCCCTGCCATCCCGTGCCCCAACAAGAAACTGAACCGTTATCGAGGAGAGCACAAGTGTGGTACAAGCCGGCAGAAATGGCTACTGCTGTGCGGCCTGAACCAAAACTGGATACGAAAACTGGAGCAATTTGATTTGTTGTGTTCCCGTCACCGAGTTGGCCTGCAGCCCCCCGGCCCCAACATGCAACTGAACCGTTGCCAAGTAAAGCGCATGAGTGTTCGCCACCGGCTGAGATTGATGAAACTGAGGGCCCAAGTGTCTTTGTCAAGACTGGTGAGGCTTGGTTGGAAGTTTCTCCGTTTCCAAGGCGACCGTCGGCACCTGCGCCCCAACAGGATATTTGGCCAGAATCGAGGACAACACAGCCGTGGTAAGTTCCAACTGAGAGGGATGTGGCGATTCGCCCGTCTCCAAACGATGAGGTCAAAACAGGTGTGAACGTTCGTGAAGAAGCCCCATTGCCGAGGCGTCCAGAACCTCCATCTCCCCAGCAACTCACCTCACCGCTATCGAGCATGGCACATATGTGGTGGTCGCCAGATGAAACTGAGACAGCGAGGCGACCGACACCAAAACCGCTGGTTCGCCCGGGTGAGGCACGGTCGGAATTTGTTCCATCGCCGTTCTGTCCATAGCCGCCTTCGCCCCAACAAGAGACATCGCCGATGTCCAGCAGAGCGCATGAATGGTGACTGCCAACAGATACTGAAATCGGCGTTGTGTTGGTTGGGAAAGCGTTCACTTGAACGGGTGTATTTCGTTCCGCACTTGTGCCATCACCCAGTTTCCCATAGGCATTGTTCCCCCAACACATCACCGATGCATCGTCAAGGAGGGCACAAGCGTGATCGGAATACAAGTCAACAGACATGGCTTTTCTTCCAGAACCGAAGGGCGATGTAGGCGTGGGGTCGGTTGAAGAAATTGAGCCTCCGTTGCCTAATCGGCCAGATGCACCCCGCCCCCAACATGACACATTGCCATCATTCAGCACTGCGCAAGAAAAATCAAGGCCTACTGAAATTTGAATGGCGGTCCGATTGTTTCCAAAATCGCCAACAAGGGTCGGAGAGGTGTTGATGACCTTTGTGTCGTTGGTAAGGTACTGCTCGCCCCAACACGAGACTGAACCATTATCGAGCAAAGCACAGGTTTGGGTGTGACCTGCAACAACGGAATGGGCGGTGCGCCCAGCACCGAGTGAGAGCGTCGAGATTGGCGTGAATTGGGAGACGGTGTCTCCCGTTCCAAGTTGACCTTTCGAGTTATCACCCCAACATGTGATTGAATCGTCATCAAGGATAGCACAGGTGTGACGGGCCCCTGCGGAAAGGCCACTTGCTGTGAAATCAAAGTTTACGGGAAACTCAAAGATATTGAGCACACCGTTTCCGTTGAAATCCCTCTCAGAGACTGCAATCGAATGGCCTGCTGGCAAAAGTGTCAATTCGCTTGGTGTTGAGGCGTACACATTGCCTGCAGGCGGATTCAAGTCACCCCAGCAAACCGTTGAAAGGTCATCGAGGATGGCGCAGGTAGACGAGAAGCCAGCAGCGATCGAAAGGGATGTTCGCCCCGCTCCAAGGCCTGCTGTATCGGTCGGGATGTTGTGTTCACTGAGCGCATCACCTGTACCTGCTCGACCGTCTTCATCGGAACCCCAACATGAGACGTTCCCATCATTGAGAAGGGCGCATGTGTGTTGATGCTGGGATGAAATCGCAACGGCCGTTCGACCGCCTCCGAAGGGTTCAGTCAATTCGGGCGTCGATGCTGAACTCGAAGCCCCGTTTCCAAGACGGCCATTCGCCCCGTTACCCCAACAAGCAACAGATCCAGTGCTCATAAGTGCACAAGTATGTTCTTCGCCCGATGCAAGAGCTACGGCTTTCTGGTTGAAGGGAAATGGAGCGGTCGTCACTGGTGAGGCTTCTTCGCTCGTTGCGCCGTTCCCAAGTTGCCCTTGAGAGCCTTGTCCCCAACAGACTGTCGTCCCGTTGTCGGTGATGGCGCAACTGTGATATCGACCTAAGGAAATGGATTTAGCAGAGCTGTTGAATCCAAGGGATTGTGTGGTTTGAGGCGTCGATGAGTCAATGAGTGCACCATTGCCGAGTTGGCCACTTGACCCCTCGCCCCAGCATGCAACGCTTCCATCATCCAAGATGGCACAGGTGTGATCATACCCTGAAGCGATGGTGATCGCTTTGTGTCCCGAAGGAAGGGCAGTGATGGTCGCAGGGAGTGGGCTGTCTTGTGAGAGGTCGTCGCCGAGTTGGCCGCTGGTTCCTTTCCCCCAGCACGTTACCGAACCGTTGTCAAGCAATGCACATGTGTGAGCAAAACCAGCAGATAATGCGGTTGCTGTACGACCTGGACCAAAACCCTCGACCAACACGGGCGAAACATGACTCGTTGTATCATTATTGCCTAATTGACCTGATGCACCGTTCCCCCAGCACATTACAGATTTTTGATCCGTGATGACACACATGTGTTCGCCACCAATCGCAATGGTTGCTTGTGTGAAGATTGAACCCTCTTGGAAGCCCGATGAGTTCGCCGATGCAGGGGGTGTCAAGACTGAGGCATGTTGATCAACGGGATGAAGCGGGGGTGCCAGGCTTGCAATCCCCGAAGAAAATGAGAAAACCAGCATCAGGAAGACGAGGAGATATGGCTTCCGTTTCGGCAACATATGATTTCCTTGAGTTCTTGTTTAGCCCTGTGTGTGCTTTATTCAATCACCACTGGATTGAGTTTCGCTCAATTCATCCAAGTCCGGGGCACTTGGGAGGTTTGTGGCATCGGAGCCATCGAAGGTTGAGTCTGCTCCTTCCCGCTCAAGTCGTTCATTAAGTTCATCGATCAAGCCATCCGTGTCCGGAGTGGCGGTGGTCATTTCCTCTGGAGGGAGCTCAGCCATCGAATCGGGGTCTTCACCACGCTCAAGTGCCGCAAGGCGGTCTTCAAGTTCCTTCTTAGCACGTCGTCGCTCCGCCATGCTCGGCACCTCAAAACTAGCAACCAGCATGATTGGGTCGCCATGAGTAAGGGCGGCTTTGTATTCCATGACATCGCCGACCGAATTGACGATGAGTTGGAACTTTGTCGGATCCTTAGAGCGTCGCTTCTTGTGCTTCTTGTAGTGATGGACATACACTTGGTATTGTCCGGCAGGAGCTGTCCCCTCCGGCCAGTAGACGTTCTCGACCGGTTTCTTGCTCTCTGGACGAACGTTTGCGTCAACATCCAGTTCACCACCACATTTTGAGATTTTATTTCCACCGTGAATTCGCTCACCAGATGGACAAACGATGTGCAAGTCCAAATCATTGAAGTTGTTCCACATCAACGAAACTTGAACATCAGAAGATCGAGCACCTTCTCGCTCCAGTCGTTCCTGGAGTTCTTTCATTGCAGCCTTTGCAGCCTGCTTGGATTGGATGGCTTCCGCTTCCCGTGCTGCATCAATTTCAGCGAGTCTTGCCGCTTCAGCGGCTTCGAGTTCTAACTGGCGCTGGGCTTCAAGATCAGCCAGTTGAGCGTTTCGAGCTTCGGCAAGACGAGCTTCTTCGCGCTCCCTTCGCCTTCGTTCTGCTTCGTCTTCTGCTTGACGGGCTGCTGCTTCTGCCTCGGCTTGTGCGTCGGCAATTGCAGCAAGACGGAGGCGTTCGGCTTCCCTTGCCTGCTCTGCAGTTTGGCGAGCTGCGCGCTCGGCAGCCTGCTTCTTGACGTTCTGTTCTGCTTCCAATTGAGCAAGTCGACCACGAGCGAGTTCTCGTGCTCTTCGACGCTCTTCTACGATGGCCAACTTGGCGTTGAGTTGTTGTTTTGCGTTGCCAAAACCTGGCTGACCGCTGTTGTAACGCAGTCCTTCTGGACTCATTCCATGACGCATGTTCAATTTTGTGTCATTGCGAGCCAAAATGTACCAAAGACCAATGGTGAAACCACCGCCGAACACAGCCAGCATCCCAATCGATTGAGGGTCCATTGAAAGAGCCTAAGCAGAACTCGTCTATTGTAGCATCGGTTGGATGGAAAGATTTCAGGAAGACAAATCCTTCACTTTTTCCACCAAGTCCATTTTGCGAAGACGCCATACGCCGAATGGGGTCATTGCTACAGCGATGAGAATGACTCCAGACATGAGTTGCCATGCTACACTCGGGACAATCGTCACAGGAACGAAGAACTGCCACGAAGAGAACGAGGCAGCAAGCCCAACAGCTCCACCATAAGCAAACAGGACACCGACAATTCCACCGATGATGCCAATCAAGAGGCTTTCGAACAAAAGCATCGTTCCAAGACTGCGAGTCGACGCACCGAGAACACGGAGGGTTGCCAGTTCAAAGTCCCGCTCAGCCACGTTCATGATCATGGTATTGAACATGACAACCACCGTGAAAAGAAGCCCGAGGTACATCATTGTCTGGAAGATTTGAGTTTGCTGGTCGAGTAAACTGTTGATGCCATTGAGGAGTGTCTGTCGCTCAACAATGCCCATGGATGCCTCTCCTAAAGCAGAATCCACCTCAACGCCTTGTGGAAGTTCAAGGTAAACTGAAGTCGCATTGACGCCTAAAATCCCACTTAAATCTTCGCGTAGGAAATACATCGTTCTCGCCAATTCTGCCGTCGATGTAGCAACGATTTCGACTTCCGTTTGCGCCCCATTAAGATTGACTGTTTGCCTCTCACCAACGCCCCAACCAAGGAACGTCATGCTTCCCTCATCCATCATAACTTGTGGAACCGTCATGTTCCCCGTAGGTGCATTGCCCTCCAAAAGAGAAACTGCTCGCATGCCAGTTTCAAATGAGTCGAGGCCTACAAGCGTGAAGGTTCGTTCGATTTCATCAGCATCAGCAACTGAACCAAGCGGCATTTCAATAATCATCTCATAGGAAGCAGAGTTGTTGTTTGCCCAATCAACGACTGGAGCTTCCGCCTCTGGCATAATGTAGACTTGTGCATCCCAGGTCTGGTCGTCTTCTAGGCCTCCAACCATCGTATCTTGGAGTCCTGCAGACATCATTTGTATTGATCCGAAGAGCATCAAAGAGATACCAACTGCGACAAAGGTCATCGTTAGACGGATTGGTTTACGCACGCTTGACCGAATCGAGAGTCCGAGCGTTGTAGGCATCCATGAAGTCAATTTCCGAAGAAGATTTGAGCCAACTCGCATTTCGTTTTGACCGCTGAGAACCGCTAACGGGTCAAGACGGCTTGCTTTCCATGCAGGGAATGCTCCAGAAAAGAACACAACAATCATGGTCGAGCCGATGACGGAAAGAACTACTGAAGTTGGAACGGAGCGTTCAACAATCGGAACGCCAACCAAATCTTGGTAAAAGTCCAACATTCCATTCATGCCGCTAGGCCCTGCTAATGCCCCAAGTGCACACCCGAGCCCCCCAATAGCCAATGGAGCAATGAGGTAGCCTGTCATGAGCGATGAGCGCTTGACACCCAGTGTTCGCAGGACTGCAATTTCCTTCGCTTGACTTTGAACCAAGCGTTGAAGACTGAGGACAATGGTGATGGCAGCGATTGAAGCGATCATGACGGTGAAGGGGACGGTCGTTCGCTTTGTTCCTTCCAAATCCTGTCGCATGACTTCGACGGGTTCATTTTGCCCCCGATCACGAACACGGGCGTCCAACGCCGCTTCGCCAAGAGCCGCATCGACAAGTGCCTTCACATCACCAATCTCATCGCCCTCATCTTCGCTGGTATCGGGGAGATCAAACGATGGTGTGCCTTCGACATCCAACAGAATCATGTTGCTGGTGCCAAGGACTTCGCCAGTCAGACGAGCCATTCCAGCATCCGAAAGGTAACCCACGACGAATTGACCTGGCTCGGATGGGAACAATTCACCTTCAGGCGCAAAGAGAACATGAAGTGGGTGATACCCTGTGCCTACAATCGTGAATTCAGCCGTTGCATTTCCAGCTCCGATACTCACCGTATCGCCAAGATTGAGTTCGAGGGTTTCAGTCACGTGAGCGTCGATGACGATTTCATCGGCAGCAACGGCGGTTCTGCCTTCAGAATGACCATCTGGCATCCACACGCGGTCGGCGTTGGCGCCATCTGGGATGCCGTGCCATAGGGAGTTGATGATGTGCTGGCCGGTCTCGTCAGTGTGGAACATCGCGCCTTGCGTAACGGTTCGACCCTCACAAGAGTCAAGCGATGAAGACAGGGATGAGGATTCCCACGCCGTTTCTAAAGCAGTACAAAATGAATTGACCTCTTCTGGCGTCCAAAGAGCACTGCGATTGTCGATCCACACATCAGCAAGATTCGCACCGTTTTCATCGTCGGCTTGCATGGTTTCGTACATGCCACCGAGGTTGTGAGCATAGCCTCCGAAGGTGATGCCAGCAAAGACGCCGACAAACACCATCAAGACGACGGCCAAAAGTCGCAATTTGGTTCGCCATAGGCTTCGGGCCAAGCGTTTGTTCAAGAGAGCAGACATGGTAAACCCTCACTCAGAATCGTTGTTCGTTTGTTTGTCTGAGACAATTTTTCCACTGTCAATTCGAATAACTCTGGTCGCATACTTGACCAAGCCTTCGTCGTGCGTGACGAATACTGAAGTGATGTTTTCCTGCTCACATGCACTCACCAAGGCCTCCATAACTTTGTTTGAAGTCTCGGTATCAAGGTTACCAGTGAGTTCATCGCCGAGCAAAAGGGTTGGACGCTTTGCAATGCTTCGAGCAATAGCCACTCGCTGCTGCTGGCCTCCGCTGATTTCACCTGGGAAACGGTCGACTTCAGCTTCTAGGCCAACAAGTTTC
>Ga0102855_1000739_pt1 | contig 10249 bp, 13 predicted proteins | sample Colrivmet1370B02_FD_78450 | JGI IMG/M metagenome (GOLD analysis project Ga0102855, IMG submission 78450) | Estuarine microbial communities from the Columbia River estuary - metaG 1370B-02 | ecosystem: Environmental > Aquatic > Marine > Intertidal zone > Estuary | place: USA: Columbia River...
GAGAAGCTGCGAGCCAGGATCGATGTGATCGCTGCTGAAAATCCCGGCCTGCACGCTGAAGCCGGAAATTTCCCGCAACTCACCAAGCGCCCGCCAGCCGCTGAAAACCGCCTCGTCCGCCTCATCCAACAGCGCGTGGAACGCGCGGCACTTGTGCTTTTGGATCGAGACGATGTTGCCCGCGGCCTTGGAAAGTTCCTTTTCAAACCGCCCCGCGCCGGCGGTGTTCGGCATCGCCACCAGCAGGCGGCCGCCGGGTTCCAGCCGGTCCTTCGCCTGCGCGAACCACGCCAGCGCCTCGTCCTTCGACTTGCCGGGCAGCACCATCACCAGCGGAAATTTTCCCTCTGGCAGATCCTCCGTCCGCGCGAACCCCGCCTTCTCCCAGGCCGCCGCCAGCGGCCTGAGCGGCTGCCAACCGACAACCTCCGGCCACGCCCGCAGCGCCGGATGCGGCTGCGCGCCGATGAACAACGCGCGCTGCGGAATGGCCAGCGCGTCCTCCGCCGAGAAGGCGAGCATCAAGGTTTCAAGAGCCGGATCCACGCGCGAGTCTTGAGCCCGATGCCCGCCGGAAGCAATCCCGGGTTGCATTCACAAGCCCATCCCGCGTTTGCGGGAAAGAACCGGCGGTTGACCAAACCGGCACTGCGGCCCCATAATCCAGCCATGCAGAAGGAAATGCCGGACCTGCGGCCTGCATTTCTTCTGCCCCAGAACTCCAAACTCCATGAATCCCACCCCAACCTCGTCCCGCCTTGATTTCCTCCGCGTTTCCGGCCTCGCCGGCGCCGCCATCGGCTTTCCGACCATCATTCCCGCCCGCGTCCTCGGCGCGGACGCGCCCAGCAAGTAAATCAACGTCCTGCAAATCGGCTGCGGCCGCATCGGCCGCTCGATGGACATGCCCGGCATCCTCCGCCAGAACGCCGCCCGCATGGTCGCCGTTTGCGATCTGGACTCGCTCCGCGTGGCGGACGCGAAGGAGCTGGTCGAGGGCCACTACCGGAACAACAAGGTTTCCCTAACGGTGGCGACCTACGGCGACTACCGCGAGGCCTTGCAGCATCCGGACATCAACGCGGTGGCCGTGAGCACGCCGGACCATTGGCACGCCGAGCCGGTCATCGCCGCGGCGCTGGCGGGCAAGGACATTTACGTGCAGAAGCCGCTTTCCATGACCATCGCCGAGGGCCGCGCGGAGTTCCCCAAATCCGGACTCTGGAACGTCCACGGCCCCTATCACATCGAGGCGAAGTATGCCAACAGCGTGACCGTGCTCATCGAGGACAAGCTGCCTAACGGCATCCGCTTCGAGGGCAGCGACGGCTGGATCTTCGTGACCCGCGGCGCCGAGCGCATGACTTCCTCGGACCCCAATCCCACCGGCAGCGCCTCGAAATCCCTGGTCGCGAGCAACCCGGACATCCTCGCCACCCCGCTCGGCGCGAAGGACGTGCGGCTGCACGAAAGCCCTAACGGCGACCACCATCTCGACTGGATCACCAGCATCCAGACGCGCAAGCCGGCGGTGACCTCCGCCGAGATCGGCCACCGCTCGACGAGCGCCTGCATCACCGGCGACGCCGCCGCCAACGCCATGCGCTCACGCCCGCAGCGCGCGCCCTGTGGCATCGATCACATGAAAAAGTGAGGGAATCCCGCTCATTTCCGCATCCACTTGCGCCACGCCGCTTCGGCGGCCGCGGCGTCCAGCGTGTGGTCCGCGGCGATGACCCGGTATCTTCTGTTGGAGACGGCCGGGTGCGCGTCGTCGAGCGGCAGGGCGGTTTCCATCACCGGGTTGAAATTCACAAACGGCGTGCCGCTGTGGCTTTTGGAATCCCAGACGCGCACGAGCTCGGGGGTCTTTGCCAGATCCGCGGCGGCGCTCATCATCAGCACCGAGGCCGTGCCGTTAGCGGCGGAGCCGCTGACGAGCTCCCAGCGCGCGGGCGTGCCGTTCGCATCGTCGCGGCCCTTGCCGCCGCTCGTCGTCATGGTGCTGTTATCCTTGTTCCACGAGGCCGGACCGCGCCACGAGAAGCCGCTGTAGCGGTAGTTGACGATGGTCACGGCGCTTCCGGTGGCTTTCTGGCGGAGGGAAATGTCGAGCACCTGCGCGTCGTCCTCCACCTTCACCGCGACCTGCGCCGTCTCTTGAATCACCGCCACAGGTGCGGCACCGGGCTTCTTGATGAGCGTCTCATTGAGGAATTCCCACGCACCGCCGTCGGGTCCGCTAGAGAGGGTTTTCGCCGTCCTCGCCACGTGCGCGCCCTGGCCTTCCTGGATTTCCCAGCAGTTGTATTTCGCGCCCTCGACCTCGATGTATTTCCACGGCCACCACAGCCCGAAGTGGTGCAAGTGGTCGGCGGGTTGGATGGTCGTCCACTCAAATCCGGCCGGAGTGCGCAGCGGATTCAAAAAGGGCGCTGCCCGCGAATTTCGCGCCGCCTGTTGGATTCGCCAGCGGCTTGGCCTGCCAGGCAAGCAGCCCGTGCTCTCCCAGCTTCGCCTCGATCCTCCCGTCCGGCTCCGCCGCCAGAACCGTGCTTGATAGAACCACCGCCATCCACCCGTGCCTTCGTATGCTTGTCGTCATCCTTGCATTACGCCGCCCCGCCGTGAATCTTTTCGCCAGGAATCCCTTCCAACCCACTCCATCATGAAAACCAGAGTCCTCACCCTGATCACCGCCGTCCTCGCGGCCGCCGCAGTCTGTGCCGCCCCGGTCAAGCTGATCACCCTCGATCCCGGCCATTTCCACGCCGCGCTGGTCCAGAAAACCATGCTCGATGGCGTCGATCCCGTGGTCCATGTCTATGCCCCGTCCGGCCCGGAACTCGACCGCCATCTCGCGCTGATCGACGGCTTCAACACCCGCGCCGACAAGCCCGCCCGCTGGCAGGAAAAGTCCACAGCGGCCCGGATTTCCTCGGGCAAATGCTGCGCGAGCGCCCCGGCAACGTGGTGGTCATCTCCGGCAACAACGCGAAAAAATCCCGCTACATCCTCGAATGCGTCAAGGCCGGCCTCAACGTGCTCGCCGACAAACCGATAGCCATCACGCCCGCGGACTTCGCGCTCATCGAGGAAGCCTACCGCGTGGCCGGCGAGAAAAAACTCGTGCTGTTGGACATCATGACCGAGCGCCACGAGATCACCACCACGCTGCAAAAAGAGCTCTCCCGGTTTCCCGAGGTCTTCGGCGAGCTCGACAAGGGCACCCCGGAAAATCCCGCCGTGACGAAGGAAAGCGTGCACCATTTTTCCAAGCTCGTGAACGGCCTCCCGCTCCAACGGCCGCCGTGGTTTTTCGACCCCGCGCAGCAGGGCGAGGCCATCGTGGACGTCACCACCCATCTAGCCGATCTGGTGCAGTGGGAGTGTTTCCCGGACCAAGTCATCGCGCCCGCCGACCTGAAGGTGTTATCTGCCAGAAACTGGAAAACGCCGGTCACCCTCGCGCAATTCACCAAGACCACCAAGCTCGACGGATGGCCGGACTATCTGAAACCGCTCATCGATGCCGGCGGCGTTTTACAAACTCCGGCGAACGGAGAATCCACCTACACCCTGCGCGGCGTGCACGCCAAGGTCTCGGTGAAGTGGGCGTTCGAGGCCCCCGCCGGCGCGGGCGGACGAAGCCTGGCGCGGCGCGCTGGCAGCCGCTGTTGGAAAACTCGCCGCGCGCTGGCCCGGCCTCGCGGTTAGGGAAAACGGCGCGCGCTGGGAAATGGTCGTGCCCGAGCCATACAAACTCGGCCACGAAGCGCATTTCGGAAAAGTCACGGAGCTCTTCCTCGGCTACGTCCAGGGCGAGAAAGTCCCCGCGTGGGAAGTGCCTAACACGCTCGTGAAATACCGCACGCTGATGGAAGCCTGGCGCCTCAGCCGTTGAGCGGGTTCTCCGCGAACGCAAACTCCGCGACGATTTCCCCGCCGATTAGATGTTGCTGGATGATGCGCTCCAGCACCTCCGGCGTGCACGAGTGATACCAAACGCCCTCCGGATAGACCACGGCGACCGGCCCGCGGATGCAGACGCGCAGGCAGTTCGCCTTGGTCCGGAAAATCCTCGGCGTGAGCCCGAGCTCCTTGAGCCGCCGCTTGAGGTATTCCCAAGATTCCAGCCCGGCTTCCTTGGCGCAGCACTTCGGCTCGGTTTGATCCGCGCAAAGGAAGAGGTGGCGCTCGGTTTTTTCGATGCCAAGGGCGGCGGCGCAGGCGCGGAGGTCGTTCACTCGCAGGACTTTGTTTTGCGCCCCGGAAATTGCAAGTTCCGCTCAACCCTCGGCACTCGTCCAGAACGCCACGGCGCCATCGTCGGCAAGCAAGTGAGCCGCCATGGCCGCATTCGGTGCGGACGGAAAAGTCGTGGCGAGTTTGCGATCCGTGGTCCAAGCCGCCTCGCCCGCACGCTCCGCGCACCAGATTTCCGTGCCGCCGGGATAACGAACTCCCGCGATCCAGCGCACAAGCGACGGATCGATACCTGCGACATCTTGTCTAGCAAAGGAAGCGCTTGGCTCGGTTGCAGGGTCTTGGGGAAATAGACTCATGGCGTGTTGGCTAAATTAGAGAGAAGCCCTGAGTAGCAGGTTCCAAGCCAAGGAATCCATGCCTAATCAACCCGCGGCTCTCACCTGTTATTCAAGATGGCGGAAACTTCGGAGCACGATGATTGCGTTGAGCGGGTGTGTCGCCATTCACGCCACTGAAACGCAGGGACAGGAGATCGGAGCAATCGAGGATGCCGCGCACGCGATGGATGTGGGTGCGGACGGTCTCCTCTTTCACGCCCAATTGGCTCGCGATCTCCTTCACGCTGAGCCCCGCTTTCAGGCACTTCAGCACTTCCGTTTGTTTCGGGGAAAGTGTCTGGAGTTGCGCGTCTTGCTGTTCGAGATGGCGGGTGCCCGCATCGATGAGTTGCCGGATCGCTTCATGGATGGAGATTCCCCACGAGCAGGCGAGTGTTTCCAGCTTTAGGAAAATATCGGCCTGAAGACGGACCTCGAAATCGCCGTCGGCTTCTGTTATTTTCGGACGGATCATGGGGGATAAACGTAGGGGGAAATGGCTTTGAGAATTGGATCCGACCACTGCCTGGCTAACTAATCGCGGTTGTTCCTGCGGTGAGTCTTGATGGCGACATCCTTCCCGCAATAAGGGCAGTGAAAGCACCTTTTGAAGATCACGCCGAGGGCGACGAAGAGGCGATAGCTGCCCAGGAAGTGCTTCGCTCTCGTGCTTTTGGACACCTGGATGTGGGAGAACGACGATACCAAGCACAGCGGGCAGCGGGCGCGCGCACCCATCATCAGATGGCTGATAGAGACGAAGCCCGCGAATCCGAACAGGCCGATTGAGAGGTTCCCCAAATCCCGCCGGCTGAGCAGCAGCGCATAAGCAAACAGCGCGAGCGACCCCGGGACGAGCAGCCATTTCAATATGATCAGAAATGCTGTCGCTCGGAAGCGCTTCACGACGGTTTGATTAGGGAGGCAGTGCATGTCCGGAATTTGCTATGAGGTAAGGCTGGGAGCGGGGAAAGATGTTCTTCGTCACTGAATCTGTTACAGCGGCTGGTTTTCGGGGCGAGTCGCGGAGATTTGGCGGAGTATGAACCTGAGCCAAAGCGGATCCCCAATGCAATCAGGGAATCCCCAGCGGTCAGATTCCCCGCTGAGCGGCAGCTTCGTGGCACCGTGCGGCCTCGCCTCAGCCGTAATTCCAGCAGCCAATGTTGATTGGCAAGTCTGCTGAAATGTTGCTTCCACAGAAAATATTGAAGGTTGAAACCTTCGGAAGTACGCCATTCGGTTCTTAGTCGGTTAAATAATCAATTAAATGGTCGCCATGGCGCATTAAGTGGTTCATGCTACTTTGTTAGTCTTTTCAAATTCATCCTTCGACATCTATCACACCATCTGGTTAAGCTCCTCCCACGCAGTATGGGACCAACGACCGAGCCTGACTCATTGAAATCGCCATTCACCCTTTCCCAGTGGCTTCTTGTCGCCGTGGGGACCGGGCTGTCGGGATTTCTGGCATCCGGCGGTCTTCAGGCGGGCGGACGGACGGTCAGCCCGCTCTGGATCACCGCCGGGGTTTCAATGGCGTTTTTCGTCTGTTATGGATGGCGGGCGGCGTCGGCGGTGGTCAGCGGCCATCTGGCGCTCGGGTGGCTCACCGCTCCCGACAGGCAAATGTGGGCGACCTTCGGGTTGGCGGCGATCTTCGCGGCGGAGGGCTGGCTGGCGAGCGTCGCGGGCTATCGAAATCGCCGGATGACGGCCGGCTGGCGCTGTCTCGCGGTCGCGATGCTCTGCGCGGTGCCTGGCGCTCTGCTCGCGACGGCTGTTCTAACTTTCTCTGGCGGGATCGCCGCGGATTCATCCGGAAGCGCGGCGCTTCTCATCGCGCTTTCCCACGCGCAGGGGCTCGTCGCATTCGGCGGCCTAACGCTTCATCTGCTGCGGCGCGATTTCAGCCTGGCAAAACTCAAGCACGAGCGGAACGGAGCGCTGGCCGGAATCGCGGCGCTGGCGGCGGCGGGCCTGGCCTTTCAAGGGTTTTCCAACGGATTTCTCGCAGCCGGTTCCGCGGCTCTGCTGCCATTGCCGCTGCTGGTGATCGCCGCTTTCCAGCTCTCGCCGGCACCCGCGTCTCTGCTGGCGGCGCTTTGGTGCGTGTCGGTGACCGCGCTGGCCTACGCCGGAATGGGCCCGTTTGCGATTGATGCGACCGGGATGGATTTCGCGGAACTCGGCGTTTATAACATCGTGATGGTCGCCGTCATCTATCTGGTTGCCGTCGAATCGTCCGGCCTCCGGAAAGCGGAGGCCATCACGATGGCCCGCGGCTATCAGGAGGCGAAGCTCCACAACCTGCAGGCGAACTTAAGCCCTCATTTTCTCTTCAACACGCTCAACGTCATCCGCGCCCTGGTGTATGCCGATCCCGCGAAGGCGGACCAGGCCATCACTTCGTTAGCCAGCCTTTTGCGGCGCAGCCTGCGGACCTCGGGGGTTAGCTTGATCAATCTCGGCGAAGAGCTCGAACGAATCGAGGTGCTGCTCCGGCTGGCCCGTCTGCGCTATCACGACCGCTTGCAAACGCACATCCATGTGCCGGATCAGTTGCTGGAAACCCTTGTTCCGCCGATGCTGTTGTTCAATCTGGTGGAAAACGCGATCACCCACGGGATCGGCAGTTTGGAGCTTGGCGGGATGATCACGATCAGCGCCCGGGCCACTCGTGACCAGGTTCACATCTCCATCCGCAACTCGGGAACGCTCGATGGAAATGCCACCCGCGGCAACGGCACCCAGGACGCGCTGCAGCGGCTGGAAATGCTCTTCGGCGGCAGGGCGAAATTCTCCTTGTCACAAATGGACGAGAAAACCGTTTCCGCCGACGTCGATCTACCCCTTTCCCCCACCTACCAGCTATGAATCGCAAAAACCAGTTCCTCACATTTCTCATCGTCGCTGACCAGGACCTCGCCCGCACCGTCCTGTGCCACCAGATCAGCGAGCTGTTACCGTCGTTTGTCGGCATCGAGGCGGCGAAGGTCCGCCAGGCCCGCGAGCTGCTGATGCGGCAGCGGGTGGACGGCGTCTTCCTCGACCTGGAAATGCCGGGGGGCAGCGGCATGGCCTTGCTGCCAGAAATCCGGGCGATGGGCATCCCCGTGGTGGTCGTCACCGCGCATAAGAGATATGCCGTGGACGCCTTTGACGGAGATGCAGTGGACTATCTGTTAAAGCCCGTCGAGCAGAGCCGCTTGGCAAGAGCCTTGACGCGCATTCGCAAACTCGGCGGCCGCGATCCCGCAGACCCGCTCATCATGCTGGGCGACCAAAGCAGCTGCTGGCCGCTGCGTCAGGATGAAATCGTGATGGTGGAATCCGAGGGCAAGAACGCCCTCCTCCATCTGAAAAACCGCGAACCGATCCCCATCCCCCGCAGCTTGAAGGAAATCGAGGAGCTGCTCAACGAGAGCCAATTCGTGCGGGTGAACCGCTACCGGGTCGTCCAGTTGCTCTGCTTGAAAGAAATCCGCCGGCGCACGGGAGCCGGCCATTTCGTGGCCGAACTCGACGGCCACGGGTCGATCGAGTTTTCCAGGCGCCAGTCGATCGCCTTCCGCCAGCGCTTCGGATTTTGATAGAATCCGCAAGGGCGGACTGGAGGCACGGACTGCTTGTCAGTGCAGATTCGAGATGGTCTGGAAGATCGCGGTGATCATCAGATAGGCCATGGTGCCGATGAGGCCGGCCATGATGATGAGCACCGTGGGCATGACGAGCGCCATGATCCGTTGCAGGCTCTTGTCGAGCTCCTTGTCGTAGCGCTCGGCGGCGCGGCGCAGGGAGAGGTCGATTTTGCCGGTTTGCTCGCCGACGGAAATCATGTCGATGAGCAGCGGCGGGAATGCTCCGTTGCGGATGAGCGCTTTGGAAAACGAGCGGCCGTCGCCGACCTGGGCGATGACCTTGTCGAGCTCGCCGCGGAGGCCGCGGTTCTGGGTGGCGTCGCGGGAGAGTTCGAGGGCGCGGAGCAGCGGCAGGCCGTTGCCGACGAGGTTCGCCATGGTTTCGAGGAACTGGACGTAGAAGCGGCTGGTGATGACCGGGCCGACGAGCGGCAGGCGGAGTTTCATGCGGTCCCACGCGGGTTTGTTAGCATCGTTGTCTTTCCAGGCTTTGAAGAAAATGAGCGAGGCGATGATGGTGAGAAGTATGACGATCCACCACTGCTTGATGAAGGCGGACGCGCCGATGAGGATGGCCGCGCCAAGCGGCATTTTCCCGCCGCTGGTCTGGATGAGCGCGGTGAGCTGCGGGATGAGGACGGTGATGAAAATGATGGAAACCCCGATGCCTGCCAGAATCAGGAACGCCGGATAGATCATCGCGAGGATGAGGCGGGCCTGGAGCTCGGCGAGGGTTTTCAGGTAATGGGCCTGGCGTTTGAGAATGTCGTCGAGCGCGCCGGACGCCTCGCCGGCGGCGGCGAGCGAGCAATACAGCGGGCCGAAGCTGGGACTGACTTTTTTCAGGGCGACGGAGAAATTCACGCCGTCGCGCACGATCTGGCGGATCTTGAAGGAGACCGCCTTGAGGTTGCCGAGCTCCTGGCGGTTTTCCATCGACTTGAGGGCCGGCTCTAACTGGAGGCCGGCGCTGAGCATGTCGGATAGCTCCTCGGTGAAGAGCACGACTTCCTGGCGCTTGAGCTTGATCGGGCCTTCGGGGATCACGTCCTCTTTGGCGTCGGACTTGGCCTTGGCGCGGTCGGGTTCCGCGTTTTTCGCCTTGGCGCTTCCGCTGGGCTTTTTGGCGGCGGCGGCGGTTTCCCGGAGATTAACCGGCTGGAGGCCTTTTCTATCGAGAACGCGCAGGGCTTCCGGGCGGTCCACCGCGTCGAGTTCGCCAGTGGTGACGGAGCCGTTGGAGGCGAGGGCTTTGTAGGCGAAGATAGGCATCTGCGGGTAGAAACTGAAATGCTGAAAAGCTGAAAAGCTGAAATTGGATCAATCCCCGCCGATGTCGGAGGAGGTGACGGAGATGACTTCCTCGATGGTGGTCTCGCCTTTCATGACCTTGTGCCAGCCGTATTCGCGCATCGGGATGTAGCCGTCGCGCACGGCTTGGGCGCGGAGCTCGACGGCTTGGGCGCGGTGGGCGACGAGTTCCTGCATCGGCTGGGTGAGCAGGATGATTTCGTAAATCGCGAGCCGGCCGGAGAAGCCAGTCATGCGGCAACGGTCGCAACCTTTCGGCGAATAGACCTGGCCGGGAATGTGCAGCGGGATGCCGAGGTCGCGTTTGTCCTGTTCCGAAACGTCGCGCGGCGTCTTGCAATGCGGGCAAAGTTTCCGGACGAGGCGCTGGGCGAGGAAGGCCCGCACGGCGGCTGAGACGAGAAACGGTTCCACGCCCATGTCGATGAGCCGGCTGATCCCGCCCATGGCGTCGTTGGTGTGGAGGGTGGAGAACACCAAGTGACCGGTGAGCGAGGCGCGGATGGCGATTTCCGCAGTCTCAAGGTCCCGGATTTCCCCGATCATGACGATGTTCGGGTCGGCCCGGAGAATGGAGCGCAGGGCAGTGGCGAAAGTCAGGCCGATCTCATTTTTCACGGCGATCTGCATGACGCCGGTGAGCTTGTTTTCCACCGGGTCCTCGACGGTGACGATGCGCCGCTCGGGGTGGTTCACCTCGGTGAGGAACGA
>Ga0102855_1000754_pt1 | contig 10117 bp, 7 predicted proteins | sample Colrivmet1370B02_FD_78450 | JGI IMG/M metagenome (GOLD analysis project Ga0102855, IMG submission 78450) | Estuarine microbial communities from the Columbia River estuary - metaG 1370B-02 | ecosystem: Environmental > Aquatic > Marine > Intertidal zone > Estuary | place: USA: Columbia River...
ATTTATTCTGTTGTGTAATCTGTTATTTAAAGCTGCCCCACCACCAATCAAAGCGATGAGCGCAGTGACTGCTGCTTCCATTATTTAAGTGAGACAATTGGTACTACGTCGTGGCACAGCACTTCTACGCGACTGCCAGGACGAAAGGTAAAACCAGCTTTCATGATCTCTGTACATTTCAGAGCACGTACTAGCTCATAATCCAACCGCATCTTTTGTTCATGCCTGCGTGCGATCTGTTTGCAAGTTTCAACCATGCCACCATCTAGTGGTACAGAAAAGCCAAGCTGTACACCAAAGTTTTGGGTACGTTGATACGCATCTGTGTGTACATCACCACCCATATAAAATGGTTGGAATGTCATTGTAGTTCCATTACAAGAGTTACCACCGACAAAGTATTGCCGAGATGGTGCTCCGTTGTTTTGGAACTGCACAGCCTGATTAGTCACGTTACCCGTAGCTGCTGCTACAGGGTTTGCAGTATTAGATACAGTTGGTTCTTCTGCGTAAGCTGGACTTACTGCGAGAAGACTGATAAGGAAGTAGTAGTAGAAACTTGTTCGATGGTTTCGGTGATGTCGATTGTCTCGATCACTCCTGCCGCTCTGTCTACGATCTCCAGTTGAAATGGATCTCCAGCAGTAGTTACTGAAAATGTTGTGGATGAATCTCCGATCGAACCACTTGGTGTTACGTTGGTTCCAGACCATGCTTTGTAATCTCCCCCGTACACTTCTGTTGCGATAGTACGGTCAATATCAATAGTTGTTGTGGTAGTAGATTGCATACTACCTTGTGTAAAATTAGGTGTAACTGATTGAGCTGACACTGGTGCCGCTAACAGTAATAACAAAACTAATTTCTTCATTTGTTCTTCTCCCTAGAAATAGAAAACGTTGCCAAAGTTCCGCTTAAAATAGAGGCTACATATGTTGGGTCCATCTTCTCCATCCAGCCTGCATAACTAGCAGTCAAGAGTCCGGCGGACCAGACAAGGACGACGAACTTGATAAGTCCTCCTTTTTTTTCATCTTGTTCCATGCTTGTTTAATTATAGGTTTAAATAAACTTACTAAATGTTTAAACAAAGAAGTAGCAATTAAAGTAGCTGCAACCGATACAACAGCTGTAGATGCTGCAGTAACTACAATTGCAGTACTAGGTACAGGCACTTCAATATCAGTACCGGGTATACCTAGTTTTTGTACTTCTGGTGGTGTAAATGGTGGAGGTTTAGCTACAGGTACCTTTGTTTTAGGTGTAGCTTTAGGTGGTTCATCTTTAGCGTTAGGCTTAATACCCGGAGGTGGCCTAAGGTCGCTAGGAGGCACTACTAAGGGCTTGTAAGAGGGTATATCTGCCCGTGGTACCTCTAGTATTGGTGGGGGTAATTGAAGCGGTTCAGGGAGCGTTATAGAGGGGAACAGTGGTGGCTCCCCAAGGTTCATTTCTTAACCGGGAATAATCCGTTACGAATGAATTCTACTGCTTTGTCATCGATATCATTATCGGTTGACTCACACAGTTTCTCTAGCATTTCTACAATCAGTGCTTTAACACGATCAGATTGTAAGAATGAAAATAGTAGTGGTCTAATAAGTGTAATCATGATTCATCAGCGGGTAGTGGTTCGTTGCCTTCGGCTAGCCATTCGAGATATTCTTGATAGTCACGATTATCTTCTGTAACGGGGACAATAGCTACGTTGCCATCTTCGTCCTGCCGCTTAAGTGAATCTTCCGTGTTTGTAATTGGATCTCTGACCAAAGTATATTTATAAGTCATAGTTAATTGTTTTTAAAGTTCGGCGTCGGCTGTAAAGTGCAAAAAGAAGTAACGAGCACCGACAGTACCGGTAGCCGTTGCGTTACCTCTAATCCCTCTTGTCCCAGCTACTGCTACTTGACATGTAGCGGCATTAAATCCTGCTATTACTGAATTATTTGTCATTGCAACAGTAGGTATAGCTCTTTTCTCAACGGTAAAAGCTTTAGTGGCATAATTAATTCCGTTAAGAAGTGCATATCCACTCCAAACAATGGCATCTCCCTGATTAAAGGTTGACCCAGCAGGCACACCTTCAAAATAACGCTGGCACTTAGCCAGGGTCTCAGCGTAGCTTTTGTGTTCAAACGGAGTGGCCTTGGAACCGACCTCTAATTGGACGCCAGTAAGTTCAAAGTAATTTCCTGTTGTATCCGAAAAATCATTATCATTAGCAGCTAAATTAAATACATTTGAAGTGTTCCAAGCGTCTTCGGTGCCAAACCAGTTACTGCCAGAATCAAGCGTCCACATTACTTCAAGACCTCTGCCATTGCCAATGAGCCAAGTGCCTGCAGTAGCTCCAGGTATGGTTCTTTTTATCTGAAACCATGCGTCAGCACCCATGTGTGAAAATTGTGCAATGTAATTGTAATCAGCAGCACTATTCCTAAGAGCTACTGAATAGTTGCCCGATACATTAGTACGTACCCAAAAAGATAAAGTTACTGTTTTTGCATTTGCTGTTCCATAGTTCAATTGAGCTGCGTCAAACCCTTCAATAGGCTGACTAATAACTGTGTATCCAGTTGTGGGAGTAGCAGCTCCAGACGTAACCTCAACTCTAAGTGATTTTGAAAAACCTGTACCAATAGGGAAATTTGGTACATTAGAGCTTTGAGATTGCGTCAATGTATGGGTATTAGTGGCAGCATCGTAGAGTCTAAACCTGTCAACTAAATACGTACCATCGGCTGTGTTAGCAAGAGAAGTTCCTCTTTGCGATACCTGCATCGCCCCATTCGTAATGAGGTTCCTGTTACTTAACGCCCCAGCAGTTGGCATCTGCAAGCCATCAATCTTGACATGACCACTAGAATCAATATCAATACCGCCGTCTGTTGTAGTGGTATTCTCTAAGCGGTTTGTTTTAAGTAGTGGTCCACTGCCAAGTGACCCCCACCCAGTGGTATAACCTTCAAAACTTGCCGTTGATGTGTTATATCGGACCATACCTCCTGCAGGACTACCATCACGTTGTGCAGTAGTACCAGCAGAAAGATTAGAAGAACCGGTTGCAGATGTACGTGGTGTATATCCAGCAATAGTTTGACCACTATTAAAGACAATATCACCAGTCATTGTACCGCCAGCCAATGGCAGACGTGCAGCAATGTTGGTTACGTTAGTAGCAATGTTAGTTGTGTTGGTAGTAATATTACCAGCATTTGTTGCATCACCAGCATCTACATATGTTTTAGATGTAGCTTCTGTACCAGCACTAGGGCTAGCAGGAAGACCAGTAATTGTATTACTGTTGACATCTAAGTCACCACCAAGTTGAGGAGTCAAATCTGACTTCAAATCAAAGGCAATTGAACCTGATGGGATAGTAACAAAACCTAGTTGTTGATCTACTTCAAAGAATGGATCATCTGTCTGGTTACCACCAATAGTAAACTTACCGTTATGGTCAGTTGTAGCAGTCCAGATCTTACCGTCGTTTAGTTCAGTCTTTTGCTTTGAGTCATCAGGAACACCACCATTTTCAGGCAATGCACGATAATCAGTACCACTACCTACATACTCCATTGTATGACCACTAGAAGCGATCTGAGAACGTAAGAAGAATGATACAGCTAGATCATCAGCTAAAGCACCATTAAGACCAAGATTTACACTACGGTTATTAGGGTTAGGACGACTAATAGTAACTGTCCAACCATTACCACCTTCAGTATCAGTATTAGCAACAGCAGATAGGATAGGATAAGTAACACTATTAACTGTTACCAACATGTTACTAGCAGGACGTTGTGTATCACCAAACCATCCCACACCAGCAGCAGGCTGATTAATATTAAATGAAATAGCACCACTATTAGCAGTACCATCTACATTAGAAGTAAAGATAGCAGCAGATGATTTACCATCAGCAACAAGGGCTTGATCACCAAAGTCAGTAGTAGAAGCAGCTAAGTTAGCTTGGCCACCATTTAATGCTTTAATATGATATTTATTAAAGAAAGCATAGCTACTGGTACATTGTGTATAACCATTGTTAGTAACAAGTAAACCAGGACCATTAAGACCAACGTGGGTATAACTGTCACACACGATTGAACGTAGAGGACTAGCAACCGCAGGTGTAGCACCATTAATTAGAACACCGCCACCAGTTGGTGCAGAGTCATTATCACCAGCTAAACCACCACCTGGTGTGATGACATTAATAGCTGAGTTGTCAATCTCAGAATCTGAGAAATTAGTACAGTTTTGAATATAAGGAGACTTGACAATAGTACATCCAGGTAGGAAAGCAATGTTCCAACCTTGATTAACAGGTAGAGAAGCATCATCAGCATTACCAAGTGCTCCACTAGCCTTCATACCAGTGAAGGTAATGTTTTGAATAAACGTACCGCTGTTAACACGGAACATAGTATTTTCTTCTGTAGCTACTGTCGGGTGAACGATACAGCTACGCAAAGCAGTACCAACGATTGATACGTTAGACTTCTCGATGTCAATAGGACAAGCTTCTTGATAAGTACCAGGAGCCACTACAACAACACTACCATTACCAAAAGTAGCATCAGCATTAATCTGTTGAACAGCTGCTTTAATCGTCAGCTTAGGACGACTAATACGGTGACCATCATTGCTATCAGATCCACTAGAGGCATCAACATAAACAACCTTAGGTTGGTTAGTAAACGTACCACCAGAAGCCACGCCGGTCCAAGCAGAACCATTCCAAACAGAAAGAGTTAGATCAGCAGTGTTTTGCAACCATGTCTTACCTGTTTCCCAATCACTACCAGCAGGTGTGCCAGACTGTACAAGCGTATCAAAACGACGTGCAGCTGCACTAGCAGTAAAGATGTTAGTGTCTGCAGGAGCAGGAGAACTTGCATTCTGTTCAGCATACGTGATAATATCTACATCTTTTAGCTTACCAAAATCAATAGCATCATCATTTAAACCAAGAGTAATAGTGCCATCACCATCATTAGTTACAGTAATACCAGTACCATCAGTACCAATATCACTTGTAATAGCAGTGTCAATCTTGGCGTCAACACGTGCATCAATAGCTTGAGTAGTAGCTACCTGATCATCATCTGAATCCCATGTTTCAGTAGAATAAACAGTACTATCAAAATTATTCCAATAATATTGTTTTAGATAATCATCTACATCATCAGGGATACCAGCACAATTAGCCTCTTGAATAGCATATCGTAGCTGTTCAAAGTTCTTATTTAGATCATCAGACCTAATAGCTGAACCAGGGTTAAACAATGCACTGATGTCATCGAGTTTTGTAATTCGACGGATCTTTACATTGTCAACCGTGGATTCACCTGGATCAGTTGGAGCAGCAGGTGAAGGGGGAGCAGTACCAGTGAACTCTACAATAGTAGGGTTAGCATCAGTAACTTGCCAAGGGTATGTACCGTCCGTTGTGAGCTTTTCGTCGTATTCTTTTGTAGTTACGTTCCAAAAATAAACGTGTATTTCAGATTTAAAAATGTAGGGAAAGTCAAACGAAAACTGTGTCTTCGATCCATTCCCAGCTTGAATTGTTTGTACGTCAGTACATGCCATAATAAAAATTACCTACGTTGTAGTTCAGCGGTGGGTTGTAATTCAGTAGCAAATTTATCCTTTGCTTCTTTCTCTGCTTTGTCTACTTTTAGTTTAATTAGCTGTGCTTGCATGTCTCCATCAAGTCTGGCATAAGCTGCATTTTCAGAAAACTTTTGTGCAGCACGTAAACGACCGTGGATATTATGCCATACAGTTAAGTCAGGCATATTACCTTGTTGTTGCATTTTATCAAAACTTTCCAGTGACTTCCATTCCTTAACACTACGCATTACTTCTTTAATACCATCTTGAAAATGACCATCTTCACCCATAATACGCATCAATTCAGAACGCATTCTTGGTGGAATTTTTACACCATCTTTGGTTTTAAATACACTTGAAGTAGGATAATCAATATGATCTAAAAATTCTTCTTCAACAGTTTGTGCGTCATGAATTGGGAATGGTGTGTAAGCATTCCAAACACGTTGTAAGAAACTATAGCTATTTTCTTTTTTACCATTAATAGGACTATAAATAAATGGATCAGCAGTCTTTGGATCAATTTCTAAAGCAAACCTATTACGGTTTCTTAGTTGACTGTAAAGATCATTATCTACAATACGTAATCCATCAGAGAAAATACGACTCCATTCAGCACGTTGTCCAGAAAGAGGACCAAGACCATTTAAGAATCCAGCACTCCAACGTTCTATTGCACCGTCATTACCTCCAAGAAAGTCTAACAAAGGTCTAATAGTAGACAAACCTGTATTATCAGTAGTAGCTGCACCAATCACAAAGCCAAGAGCAGGTAACATTTTTTCAATACCTTCTCTACCAATATGATCAAAACTATCCATTGTATTAACAGTAGTTGCAATCCAATCAGCAAGTACACCAAAACCTTGATAACTAACGTATTTACCATTTGGTAGCTTTATACTACGTGGTTTCCATCCACGTTTAATCCTAGCTGCTTGAATGTTTTTATCAGGATGACCATCACCAGTAATTCTATCATCTTTAAACAAAGCAAAAGTTAATCCTACTGCTGTTGCACCAATAGCTTTACGACCAAGTGTTTCGTATTTAAGGTCAGTAATCCTATTAACTTTAGCTTGTACGGTCATGTTTGCTACATCATAACCACGTACCTTAAGAAGATTATCGATGTGCTCTTCATTGCCAAGTAACTGTTTAAGTGGTGTAAATGCTAGTTCATTAATGTCTCTTTGAAAAGGTGAGTACGGTGCATATTTAGCAAACATTGCAATTCTGTTTTGACCTGTAGTAGGAAACATCAAGAATGGTTTCATAAATGCAGCATGTTGTGCCATTTGATTCATACCTGACATAAGAGGTGAATCAAGGTTAAGTGCTAACTCATTTGTTTGCCAACGAACAGCTTCATCTTTCAATAAATTGTTTTTGTCAAACATCTTTTCATAATGTTTTTGAGCAATAGGTCCAAGGTTTTCTTTAGTTAAAGGTTTACCAGATTCCATAAGTTCATCGATTGCTCTGAAATAAGATTCAGAATGTCCAATCATAGAACCAGTAAAACCATCAGTTGCAATCAAACCATTAGAACCAAAACGCATCCTAGGATCACTAGCAATTGCATACATAGTTTCTATTTGTTGTACAACATATTGTGTACCCCATTCACCTTCTGCTGCACGACTAGCTGCTACTTCTCTAAGAAAATCAAGCTCATCTTCTTTTTGAAGAAGTAAATCACGACGTGTGACAGAAGCTACACTATCAGGATCTTTTGATGCTTTAGCAAAGATTTCACCCATGTATTTTGATGCTCTACTGGTACTATCATTAATTGCACCATAAGCAATAAAACCACGTCTTATAGCTTTAAAATCACCATGTGACAATGCACCTAAGAAATGAGAAGTTGGTTTAGAAATAATACCACCAACACCATCAAACATAGCAGATAAAGGTGTTCTAAATGCAGACAAATAACCTGAATAAATATTAGCCCAAATACCACCAAGTATTTTGTTTTGTACTTCAGGGTTAGGGTCAATAATAGCTTTACCTAGATTACCTGTCATATCAAAGATCAAATCATTCATAGCTTTGACAGTACTAATATCACCATTAGTCATCTCATAAGCCATTAAGAATTGCTTCATAAGATTAGGGTTAGTCTCACCAATAGCACGTAATGTAGTACCAAACGTCTGTGATTTTTTAAAGATCTTTTGTGCCATTTCACTAGCTTCTGCTACAGTGCTAGCGTTATAACCTTCTACATTTGTAAAACCACTTTTGATTTGTTGTAGCATACCGATCTTACGGTTCTTATAAAAAGAAGCGGAACCTTGTAATTGTACAAGATACTCCATCAAATCAATAACTTTATTTTGACCAGCTTGGACTGACTCTGTACCATCCATAAGACGGATACCTTCAGAAAGGTCCGCAACACGGCCTGAGAGCGATCCAGCCAGCAGAGAGTGTGCTCTAGATACATCCATAGCAGACACCTCTTCTCCGAAGCCTCTGAGGGCTTTAGAGACCATACCAAAGCCTTCTTCAGACATGACCTGTACACCAGCATCATTAACGCTAAGATACGGTTCAATGATTTGACGAACCTCTTGACGACTCATACGTGGATCAAATAGCTGTCGTGTAAGGTCCATTGATGCTTCAATTTGATCATCAAATGTTACTGTCCAACCACGACCTTGCATACCAATACGATCAGCTTGACGTAATTGATCAGCAAGTCCAAGGACAACATCATCAATATTACCTTGACCACGTAAACCATACTGCAATGCAGGTTCAGAAATCATATTACCAATACGACCATCTACTACATTTAAGTTACGTGCAATACGTGCAGCATCAATACTAGCACCAACAACACCAAAGTCATCTACAGTACGTACAGCTGTTTCAGTATAATCAAACATATCATGGACACCTTTTAAAGGTTTATCCATGTTAGGATTCTGAGAAAGATTATACATACCAATTTCATCAAGAGCATCCTCTTGACGTAGCATACCAATTTCTACTGATTCTTCAATATTAACAGGACGTGGAGGAGGAGAGTTTGTATCTAACCAAGCTTGTCCTGCTTTGCTTTCTCCAATCATTTTATTGATCTTACGAGAAAAACCTGTACTACTTACAATACCAGCTCCTGCTCTAACAACACCAACAGCAAGTTCACCTACCAGTCCAGTCAGAAGATCTTCATAGATATTCTTCCTACGTTTTTCAGCAGGTTCATCTGTATCTAATGTAGCTAAGTCATCAGGAATAAAATCATATTGAGCAGGAATAGCTTTCTTAGCCATACCTAATATGTTCTCACCTTCATACTCACTACTTACTGCACCAACTGCTAGACCACCTAATGCTTCAACACCACGATTACCAATGTATTTCATAAAAGGTGTGTTGCCAATACTCCAACCCACACGGGCTTGAGCAGCAGCACCACCAGCTCTAAGAAGACCAATACCAGCAATGGTAGGCAAAAGGACAGAAGAGATATCTCTTACTGCTTGTGCTGTTTCGTTTTCAAATTTAGTAGGTTTAGGTACGTTAACACCAGGTATAACATTAATTAAATCAACACCAAAATCTAGACCACCTGTAGGTATAGCCGCTGCAAGTTCAGTAGCATACCTTGGGTCTTCAGCAAAACCAGGTAGTTCAGCATCAACACCTGTAGCTAATTGATTGCGGTTCCATTCTTTACGACTCATCCCTTGGGCTTCGTAATAAGAATAATCTTGAGACTTATCAAATGGTGCTTGTTCTTGTTGAGGTGCCGTAGCTACCTCGGCTTGTGGAGCTTGTTCTTGTTCTCCCGTAGGAGCGGGCACAGCTTGAGGAGTAGGCTCAACTGCAGCAGCAGCTTTTGCTTTCTCCTCTTCAGCAGCTTGACGAAGAAGCTCGTTTTGAAGTTGTGTCTCTTCATCTAACAAGAGGTCTTCTTCGTCTGCCCTAAACATCTCGTTAGGATCGTAATTCATAGTTTAGTTTAATCTTCGGTATGATAAAATTCAAACTCAAATGTATTTCCATCATCGTCAGTAATAGGTACTACATTAGCACTTTTTTCTCTATAAAAACCTTCACCATCTTTTACAAAGATTTTTTTACCGCTAGCTATAGCGGAATCTATTCCTGCATGAAAAGACGACGCTCCAGGTGCAGGTGGTGTTCTATTTCCATAAGGAGATGTAACTTCAAACGATGTTAAAGGTACTGCATTCTCAGCATTATCACCAATGTAAACTTTACTAAGAAGATCAGGACGACTCATTGGGTCAATACGTTGTCCTTTATTAGGACCAGATTTTACTAGAATACGTGTGTCAAGATGATCACCTGTTGATGGTAATGTGTCACGCTGATATGGGATCACTGAACCAGCTGGCATCATTCCTTGTCTAATTAATTCAGGACGCTGTAGCAACCTAGGGTCACCACTATACTTATACAGAGCTTTAGTAACCTTTCTCATATGGTTTACAGTTTCTGCAGGTAA
>Ga0102855_1000762_pt1 | contig 10044 bp, 10 predicted proteins | sample Colrivmet1370B02_FD_78450 | JGI IMG/M metagenome (GOLD analysis project Ga0102855, IMG submission 78450) | Estuarine microbial communities from the Columbia River estuary - metaG 1370B-02 | ecosystem: Environmental > Aquatic > Marine > Intertidal zone > Estuary | place: USA: Columbia River...
CGTCGGCATGACCAGAGCAATGCAATCACTGACACTAAGCTATGCAAGTAGAAGATTCCTTCATGGTCAGTCTTTTTATTCACTTAATTCAAGGTTTTTAGATGAAATCCCTAAAAGCTTTTTAAATTACATTAAGAATCCAAATAGTGACTATACGACAACTGCTTATGAGGACGTTAAAAGTTCACCGCAAAAAATGGTATCCACTTCAAGTAGTTCCATCTATTCTATTGGCCAAGTCGTCAATCATGCCAAATTTGGGCATGGAACAATCCTAAATTACGAGGGAAGTGGTGATTCGATGAGACTACAAATCAAATTTCAAAAAGCAGGAACAAAGTGGCTTATTAGTTCTTACGCAAAGCTCGAGATTGTTTAGCCCTGAGACCAAGGCATCCCATCATTCCGCCAGCCATTAAGATTGCCTCGGTGATCATTCTCGTCTAAGTCGCCCTCAAAACCACTCGCGACATGAGAAACACAAGTAAACCCATTACTTTGTAGACACTTTAAAGCCTCATTCGATCTGAATCCACTTCTGCAGATGAGAATCAATTCTGTGCCTAAAATGTCACTACGATCACTAAGATGATTATTTACTGCCTCGCAAAAAGCTGAAGGATCAGAGTTTAAGTCTGGCTCATCAAACCAGGGAATTAAAATAGAATTTTCAGGAAAGCCAACATACTTATGTTCAGCGCTTGTTCTGACATCAATCAATAAAGCTTCTGGATTTTCATTTAACCTATCAAAAGCCATTTTTGGAAGTAAGTTTCTTTTGTATTCCATTCTATTTCCTTATAAGGTAGTTCTTGAGTAATGATACTCTATGCTTTATTTTTTTCGAGTAAAAAGTGCAATTGACTCAACATGTGCTGTTTGGGGAAACATGTCCATAACCCCTGCATTCTCCAGATAAAAGCCTAGGTCAATCAACCTTGCAGTGTCTCTTGCAAGGGTTGCTGGGTTGCATGAGACATAAACCAAACGCTCAACATTTAGCTTAGGAAGAAGATCTACAATCTCGATTGCCCCTGTCCTAGCAGGATCTATTAATGCTTTATTATAATTTTGACCTCTAAACCATTCGAAACCAGATACATCCTCAAATAAATCAGCCTTATAAAAGGATGCATTGGAGATATTATTTACCTCAGCATTTTCCTTTGCCCTCTCTACCAAGCCTCGATCTCCTTCAATGCCAACCACTTTATTGACATATTTTGAAATAGGGAGTGTGAAGTTACCAAGTCCACAAAAAAGATCAATGACATTATCTTGTTCATCTAACTCCAAGAGATCTATTGCCAAATTAATCATTTTTTTATTGAGCTCAAAGTTGACTTGGGTAAAGTCATTGGGCAAAAAAGACATTTCAATACTATGATCTGGAATTGAGTAAGTAAGCTGAACAGATTTTGTTAGAGGCTTTATAGTATCTAGCCCACCACTTTGCAGATACCAAGTAATTTGAAGCTTTTGGGCGAAGTCACTCAAGACCTCTTCATCTTTATTAGTCAGTGGCTGAAGGTGCCTCAATATCAAAATGGTGTCTTTTTCTGCAATGGCGACCTCGATTTGAGGAATATGCTCTTTAATGCTAAGCCTCTCTATGCACTCTGAGAGTAATTCAAGGTTGTCACCTAGGGAGGGATGCAAAACCTCACATCGACTCATGACAGTGACAAATGAGGATTTTCTCTCTCTGAAACCAACCAGAACCCTCTCTTTCTTTGCGACATAACGAACCCCGAGCCGAGCTTTACGTCGATAGCCCCAGCTCCCAATCTGCATTGGCTTTAGCCACTCTTTTGGCTCTACCTTGGCTTGCCCCTTAAAGGCGCTTTGAAGCCAGTCCTGTTTTGCATTAATTTGATTTTCGCTCGATAGGTGCTGAAATGAGCAGCCGCCACATATTCCATAAACCGAGCACTTTGGCTCGATTCTGTCAGAAGAAGGCTCAAGTATTTCGGTAACGTCCGCCTCCTCATACTTAGCTCGAGACAGGGTCCTAGAGGCAATAACCTTCTCTCCAGGTAAAGCGCCTCGGGTAAATATAACCTTATTATCCATGTGAGAGATACCTCTGCCCTCATGAGATAAAGACTCAATCTCAATTTCATAACTCTTACTTTTTAGCTTTCTTCTTCTAGACATCAAGAAGCTCCACCCAATGCTTTACTGGGATCGAGCTTCCCTTTTGAAGGTGCATTAGGCATCCAATATTACTAGTGACAATCATTTTAGGTTTTGAGGCATTTAGATTTTCAATTTTCTCTGATCTGAGTTGGTTGGCTATTTTAGTCTCAAAAATCGAGTAAGTACCAGCAGAACCACAACAAATATGTGAATCTTTGACCGTCTTTTTAATGTAACCAAAATCCGAAAGAATTGACTCAACTAGGCCGCCTAATTTTTGACCATGCTGCATAGTGCACGGCTCATGATAGCTAATATTTAACTCTTTTAGGTTGAGCATACTCAAATCTTTATTGGCAAGAAATTCAGCAATATCCTTAGTTTTTGAGGAAACAAGGAGTGCTTTCTCATAATACGAATCAGACTCTTCAAAGAGATTAGGATAATCCTTAATCATTATGCCGCAGCCACTCGCACTGGATATGATTGCCTCAACGCCGGAGTCAAGCTGTGAAATCCAGGTATCAATGTTTCGTTTAACTTTTTTTAGCGCATCGTTAGAGGCGGCTAGATGCTGATCAAGGGCGCCGCAGCATTCACTTTGAGAGGACTCCCTTACTTCAATATTTAATTTAGCCAATATATTTTTTATACTGTGATTGATGTTTGGTGCGAGTGATGGCTGAACACAACCTCCCATCAAAAGAACAGAGGAGTCTATTGTATTGGGTTTGATTGGTTTTGAGCTTACCTTGGAGTGACGAAGAAAATACCCAATAGGCCTAAAGAGTAATGGGGTTAAAAGGGTCTTTCTAACGATGTATCGATACAGTGCCTGCAACTTACCTCTCTTGGATTCCATCATTTCACGCCCTATTTCAAGCAACTGACCATACTCAACGCCAGAAGGGCAAGTTGTCTCACAGGATCGACATGTAAGGCATCGATCCATATGACTCAAAGATTTTTGACTAAATTGGTTCTTCTCTAATGCAGATTTAATAAGATAAATCCTGCCCCTAGGAGAGTCTAACTCATCTCCTAACAACTGGTATGTTGGACAAGTAGCTAAACAGAAGCCGCAATGAACGCATGATTCAATTATTTGACTGGCTCTATCTTGAGTTGATTCTGAGATTGCGTTGTTGGCTAGGTCTATATGCATTAGATAAAAACTCCATAAGGATCAAACACACTCTTGAGTTTTTTTTCAATTTCACTCTTTATAGGAGATTCAGTTTTACTCTTAACCTCTTTAAGATCTAATCTATTTACAACTTGTTCTGGGAGAACCTTGAAGCTGATTTGGGTAATGACAGCAAGCTTACCTAATGAGCCAACTAGAAGCCTTGAGACATCATAACCGGCTACATTTTTCATCTCCTGTCCGCCAAAATTTAGAAGATCTCCCTTGCCATTAATAATTTGAACCCCCAAAACACTGTCGGACAGATCTGAACCCGATGTTGCATAAATTGATCCAATAGTCTTTTTAGAATCACTCACATAGAATGAGAATGCCTGGCTATTTTTTTCCAGGACTTCTCTAGCTTCTTTGATGGATGTTCCTGCTTTAAGCGTAATGACGAGCTCCTCTGGAAAATATTCAACCACGCCAGAGTATGACGACATATTTAATAGCTCGTCGTCAGATTCATCACCTGAACTCGTAATTCTTAGTTGGCTAGCATTTCTTATTTTTTTTTGGAGCTCTGAAATGGAGTTCATAATCAGAAGCGCTCCAGTTCAGGATGAGGCAAATTACCATGATGGACATGCATATTGCCGAGTTCAGCGCAGCGATGTAGGGTTGGAACTGCTTTGCCAGGATTGAGGAGTGCGTGTGGATCAAAAGCAGCTTTAATTTGATGAAAAACATCTAACTCTGCCTCACTGTATTGATAACACATTGCATCCAACTTTTCTACACCAACACCGTGCTCTCCTGTGATGCTTCCTCCAGCTTCAATGCAAATCTTAAGAATTTTATTTCCAAACTCTTCAGTTTTTTCTAGTTCGCCTGGAATTCCTGCATCATATAATATTAAAGGATGGAGGTTGCCATCGCCCGCATGAAAAACATTTGCAACCCTCAGGTTATAGTGTCTTGATAGTTTATTAATTTTTTCAAGAACATCACCTAAGTGTCTCTTAGGAATGGTTCCATCCATACAATAGTAATCTGGAGATATCCTGCCTACTGCTGGGAATGCGGATTTTCTTCCTTTCCATAACAGTAGTCTCTCTTCTTCGGTTTCTGAAACTCTGATTGAAGTCGCCTTTGAAAGTAGATTTTTAACCACACTCACATCGTTATTCACAAGGTCAATAGAGCCGTCTAATTCACATAGAAGAAGTGCTTTTGCCATTAAGGGGTATCCTGGTTTTGCAAAGTCTTCAGCGGCCTCTATTGCAAACTCATCCATCATCTCAAGACCCGCCGGAATAACGCCGTTTTTGATAATATCAGCAACCGCCTGTGCACAATCTCTGACACTGTCAAAACCAGCCATCACCAGTTTAGCTAGTTCAGGCTTTGGAGTGAGCTTAACTGTTATTTCAGTAATAACACCTAAAAGCCCCTCTGATCCAGTCATGAGTGCCAACAATCCTAAGCCGTCATCTTGACGAGAGAATACTAACTCATCTCCATCGATCGTTAAGATTTTGAGAGACTCAATATTTTGAACTGTGAGTCCATACTTAAGGCAGTGAACTCCGCCAGCATTTTCTGCGACATTTCCCCCAATAGTGCATGCAATTTGAGACGAGGGATCTGGAGCATAATATAATCCGAACTCCTCAGCCGCCTCACTAATTGCCAAATTTCTAACGCCAGGCTGAACTACTGCAGTGCGAGCATTTTGATCGATAGAAATAATGTTAGTTAATTTTGAGAGTCCCAGAACAACGCTATCCTTTAGGGGCATAGCGCCTCCTGAAAGCCCAGTTCCAGCACCTCTTGTTACGACTGGTGTGTTATTCTGACGGCAGATTTCTAGTACCTTTTTAATTTGACCGACCTCACTCGGCAAAACAACAGCCAAAGGCTCTTGTTTATAAACGCTCAGCCCATCACATTCAAATGGCCGAGTATTTTCAGCGCCACTAATAACTGTGTGTTTTGGTAACGACTTCGTTAACTGAGAAATTATTGACACATCTTGCCTTCAATTGTTATGGATATTCCTATCATAGTGAGATGAAACACATTTATTTAAAATTAAATTCAAGCGGTTATGAATTTAATTATTAATTATTATTTCAGTATCTAAGATAATTATAAAAAAATTATATATTGTTTCTATTAGCTTTGAAGTGACATATGTCAGATAGATTCAAGAATGAACTAACAACCGAGATTAAAAAATGAAATCATTTTCTCCGCCAAATAGATTACTTATGGGTCCAGGCCCTTCAGATGTTCACCCAAGAATTTTAAGTGCCATGGCAAGGCAGACAATTGGACATCTAGATCCTGCGTTTATAGAAATGATGGATGAAACGAAGCAGATGCTTCAGTATGCATTCATGACTGAAAACGAGCTAACTATGCCTATCTCAGCTCCAGGTTCTGCTGGCATGGAGGCGTGCTTTGTTAATTTGGTTGAACCTGGTGACAAGGTCATTGTGTGCATTAATGGTGTTTTTGGCTCTCGAATGAAAGAGAATGTCACTCGTATTGGTGGTCACGCCATCATCGTAAACGACGAATGGGGTAAACCAGTAGACCCTCAAAAAGTTGAACAGAGTTTAATTGACAATCCTGATGCCAAAATTGTTGCCTTCGTTCATGCCGAAACTTCAACTGGCGCCCTATCAGACGCAAAGCTAATTTGTGAATTAGCTAACAATCACGGGTGCATTACCATTGTTGATGCGGTAACCTCTTTAGCAGGATCAGAATTGAGAGTTGATGATTGGGGCGTAGATGCTATTTATTCGGGCTCACAAAAGTGTCTGTCTGCAATGCCTGGCCTATCGCCTGTTAGTTTTAGTGAGAAAGCCATTCATAAAATTACACATCGAAGCACTCCAGTTACCAGTTGGTTTTTAGACCTTAACCTGGTCATGGGTTACTGGGGAAAGGGAGCAAAGCGAGCCTATCACCATACAGCACCGGTCAACACCTTGTATGGACTCCATGAGTCTTTAGTTATGCTGACTGAAGAGGGACTTGAAAACTCCTGGGCGCGACATCAATCAAATCATCTTTTACTAAGAGAAGGGTTAAGTAAGCTTGGTATTCATTACCTTGTTGATGAGTCAAGTAGACTTCCACAGCTCAATAGTGTATTTATTCCAGAAGGCACAAATGAAGCAGAAGTTCGCTCAACTCTTCTTAATGATTACAACATAGAAATCGGAGCTGGTCTAGGAGACTTGGCTGGAAAGATATGGAGAATTGGTCTAATGGGTCACACTTCAAGGAAGGAAAATATTGATCTGTGTTTATCAGCCCTTAAAGAAGCCTTATAAACAGTCAGGAATTAGTCTTTAATTTTTGCCAGTAACTCTTCATCCGTCTCGACCCTGTCAGGATCGGGAAGGCAGCAATCCACTGGGCAGACTTCAACGCATTGCGGGGTATCAAAATGTCCTACACATTCAGTACAAAGATCTCCATCGATTTCATAGATTTCTTCACCCATATAGATGGCCTCATTCGGACACTCCGGAACGCAAACATCACAGTTAATGCATTCATCTGTAATCAGTAGAGACATAAAAAATCCTCAGTTTAAGTATATAAATTATCACAACGCCAGGGTTATGATAAAACAATTTTTAACAAACATATTTTAACGTATCAGCGCTAAAATATTGAGGATTTTGGGTATCATTAATCATTTTCTTTCTAAGGTTATTATGAGAAGACTTTTAGTTATCTTTACACTCCTATTTTCCACTTTTTCTATTGCAAATCTTGATGATGGAATATACGCTCACCTGACAACGAGTAAAGGTGAAATCACAGTTGAGCTAGCCTACAAAAAGGCCCCACTCACTGTGACCAACTTTATTGCTCTATCTGAAGGAACCAAGGTAAGTAATAAAGAACTTGGAACACCTTTTTATGATGGATTGGTTTTTCATAGGGTTATTGATGAATTTATGATTCAGGGCGGAGATCCCAAGGGCAACGGTACTGGAGGACCAGGGTATATGTTTGCCGATGAATTTTCAGATCTCATTCATGACAGGCCTGGTGTTCTATCTATGGCAAACTCAGGACCAAATACTAATGGATCTCAATTTTTTATCACTCATGTCCCAACGCCTTGGCTTGATGGAAAGCATAGCGTATTTGGCTCTGTTGTTGAGGGAATGGATGTCGTTAATTCAGTTAAACAAGGCGACATTTTAGAAGCTGTTAGAATCGAACGTGTAGGAGAGGAAGCCAATCAATTTGTTGCTAATGAAGATTCATTTAATGCATTAATCTCAAAAGCTAATGAAAATATACTTGCAGACCTAAAGCTTCGTCAAAAGGACTTTGAATCCTATGTGTCTTCAACTTATCCTAGTGCCAAAGAAACCGATTTGGGTTACTTCACTCGCGTCAACAAACAAGGTGATGGTGTTTCACCCAATAAGGGTCAAATCGTTTCTGTTGATATTGCCCTTAAAGCCAATACGGGTGAAGTGATGCGTGCTGCTGGGAGCCCTATTCCGTTTATTCTTGGCAATGGTGAGATCATCAGCATTATTGAAGAGAATGCTCAAGAGATGACGATTGGAGAAGAGAGAACAGTCATTGCAACCTATGAGTCAGTATTTGGCGATGCCCCAAGCGGCAATATTCCTCAAGATGCTTTTATCATTTTTGATCTTATACTTATAGCTGCTGAGGACAATTAAATATGTTTCTAGAGCTTTTAAGCTTTCTTGCATCCCTAGACACTGGCTTCAATGTTCTAAGCTACTTAACAGTGAGAGCAGTTTTCGCAATGATGACTGCTCTTCTCATAACCCTATTTCTAGGAAAATGGATCATATCTAAACTTCTGCAGTACCAAATAGGGCAAGTCATTCGTGATGATGGACCTGAAACCCATTTGGAGAAAAAAGGCACCCCAACGATGGGCGGCGTACTGATCCTTTTTGCTTTTTTTACCAGTGTTCTGATATGGGGAGATTGGCGAAATCCTTTTCTATGGATTGTAATTTCTACTGCCCTCCTTTTTGGCTTAGTGGGCTTTGTTGATGACTACTTAAAAATTAAAAAACAAAACTCTGATGGCCTAAGCAGAAGACAAAAACTTTTAACTCAAACCATTGGAACTCTATTAATCTGTCTTTGGTTATTGAGTTTGAACTCTAAGACTATTGGTTCAGAGCTACTCATTCCATTCTTTAAAGATCTTATCATTCCTTTAAATGCTATAGGGTTTTTGCTTATAGGCTGGTTTGCTATTGTCGGCGGCTCCAATTCTGTGAACCTTACTGATGGTCTTGATGGGCTGGCAATTATGCCTGTGATACTAATAAGCGGTGCACTGGCAGTATTCGCCTACATTGGTGGTAACTATAATTTTTCTGCCTATCTTAATATGCCATTTATGCCTGGGACTGGAGAAGTATTTGTTCTGTGCGCAGCACTGATTGGTGCTGGCTTTGGCTTTCTCTGGTTTAACACTTATCCAGCAGAAATTTTCATGGGAGACACTGGATCTCTGTCACTAGGCGCTATCCTGGCTGTCATTGCAATCATTGTCCATCAGGAAATTCTATTGATACTGATGGGTGGCATATTTGTAGCTGAAACGCTCTCAGTTATCATACAAATTGGCTACTTTAAAAGAACACAAGAAAGATTTTTTTTGATGGCTCCCATACATCATCACTTTGAAAAAAAGGGCCTTAAAGAGCCTAAGATTATTGTGCGCTTTTGGATTGTTACATTGATCCTTGTTTTAATCAGCTTAGCAAGTATCAAGATTAGATAACTCATTAACTATTGAACTGTAAAATATATTCCTATGAGCATTAAATCAGACAACTGGATTCGACGAATGTCCCTTGAAGAGGATATGATTAAGCCATTTGAGCCCAAGCAAATCCGTCGAGCGAATGATCAAAAGATCATCTCATATGGTACTTCCAGCTATGGGTATGATGTGAGGTGCTCAACAGAATTTAAAATATTTACCAACATCAATCACAACATTGTTGACCCAAAAAATTTCAATGAGCAAAGCTTCGTTGAGGTCAACTCTGATGAATGCATTATCCCTCCCAACTCATTTGCTCTAGCAAGTACTGTTGAGTATTTCAAGATCCCTCGCTCAACCCTGGTCATTTGTCTCGGAAAATCAACCTATGCAAGATGCGGGATCATTGTTAATGTCACTCCACTTGAGCCTGAATGGGAAGGCCATGTAACACTTGAATTTTCAAATACAACTCCCCTACCAGCAAAAATATATGCCAATGAGGGTGTTGCTCAGATGCTCTTTTTTGAATCAGATGAAATGTGTGAGACCTCCTACAAGGATAGAAATGGCAAATACCAGGGTCAAACCGGTGTTACCCTTCCTAAAGCTTAAAGATAATGTCTGAAGTCTCTAAACGTCGCACCTTTGCGATTATTTCTCATCCAGATGCTGGCAAGACGACTGTCACTGAAAAACTCTTGCTGTATGGTGGTGCAATTAAAACGGCTGGAAGCGTTAAAGCAAGAAAAGCAAATACGCATGCTACGAGTGACTGGATGGAAATGGAAAAAGAAAGAGGAATATCTGTTACCTCCTCTGTCATGCAGTTTCCATATGATAATCACGTCATTAATCTTCTAGACACTCCTGGACACGAAGATTTTTCTGAGGATACCTACAGAACACTAACAGCAGTCGACTCTGCATTAATGGTAATTGATGTTGCAAAGGGTGTTGAGCAAAGAAC
>Ga0102855_1000767_pt1 | contig 10009 bp, 6 predicted proteins | sample Colrivmet1370B02_FD_78450 | JGI IMG/M metagenome (GOLD analysis project Ga0102855, IMG submission 78450) | Estuarine microbial communities from the Columbia River estuary - metaG 1370B-02 | ecosystem: Environmental > Aquatic > Marine > Intertidal zone > Estuary | place: USA: Columbia River...
AAACGTTTGGTTCCTGGATATGAAGCACCTTGTTATGTTTCATGGAGTGATGCTAATAGATCAGCAATGATTCGTATCCCTGCAAAAAGAGGAAAAGCAACCCGTACTGAAATTAGAAGTGTAGACCCTTCAGCTAATCCATATTTAGCTATGTCAGCTATTTTAGCTTCAGGGTTAGAAGGTATTGAGAAAAAGCTAGAATGCAAAGAGAGAGTTTATATTAACCTATATGAGCTAAATCGTGAGGAAAGAGAATCATTAGGAATTGAGAATTTACCAGAAAACTTAAAAGATGCTGTTAAGGAACTTAAGAAAAGCGATGTGATTCAAGAAGCACTTGGAGTACATGTTGTTGAAAAGTTCATTGAGGCAAAAACAAAAGAATGGGACGACTTCAGAACAAGTGTTACTGAATGGGAAATTAAAAAGTATTTAAAAGTAATGTAATTAAAATACTGGTAAAGCCCTTATTTAAAGTGTTTAAAATAAAAAGAGTTAGCTAATCAGCTAACTCTATTTTTTTGTTTCTTGGATTAATCTACCTAAGTCACTTTCATCAAATAGGTATTGTGTTGAGCAAAAATGACAAATGATTTCTGCTTTTTTATCTTCAATCTGTATTTCCTCAAGTTTTTCTGAACCTAAAGAAATTAAACCTTTTTCGAATTTTTCTCTAGAACAATTACATTTATACGATAAATCTAACTCTTCTAATAATTTATAATCACCTTCGGTAATAGCTTCTACCATTTGTTCTGGTGTTAAACCTTCTTTTACCATTTCACTCATAGGTTTTAAGTTTTTTAATATTGTTTCAATTCTAGTTATGGTTTCAGGTTTACATCCTGGCATCACTTGTAGAATAAATCCACCACTACTAATTACAGTGTTATCATCGTTAACTAGAACTCCAAGACCAACTGCACTTGGGATTTGTTCACTTGCAGTAAAGTAGTAAGCAAAGTCTTCTGCAATTTCTCCTGTTTGTATAGCGGAACTACTCGTAAACATATCTCTTACTTTTAAGTCTTTTGTTACGTGAATAAAGCCATCACCCACTGCTTTACCAACATTTAATTTCCCACTATCATATTGCATAAACACATGAGGATTATTTACATAACCTCTAACTTCACCATACGTATTAGTTGTTGAAACCATTCCTCCAAGAGAACCATTACCTTCAACTCTAATCGTTAATTCTTGATCACCTTTATACATTGCTCCCATTATTACACTTGCAGTTAATAAACGTCCTAAAGCAGCTGTACTAGTTGGCCATAAATCATGAATTTCTTGGGCATGACTTACCAATTTTGTAGTTACAGCTGTGTATAATCTTACTGTGCCATCAAAGGCATATGCTTTTACTAAATAATCTCTCATATTATCACCAAGACATATTATATCAAAAAAAGAAAATAAATAAAGACATTCACGTTGCATTTATATAAACATTTATGTACAATGAAATGGACTTTACTGTTAGGAAGTGAATTATATGATAAAAATTGGAAATATAGAAATCAAGAATAAAGTTATTATAGCGCCAATGGCTGGTGTTTCTAACATTGCATTTAGAACAATTATGAAAGAGTTTGGTGCTGGTCTAATCTATGCTGAGATGGTAAGTGATAAAGCTCTTGGATTTAGAAATAAAAAAACGATGAAGATGATCAAAGTAGTGGAAGCTGAAAAACCATTAACTATGCAAGTGTTTGGTGGAGATATTGAAAGTATAGTTGAAGGTGCAATGATTATTGATAAGGAATCAGATTGTGATATTATTGATATCAATTTAGGTTGTCCTGTTTCAAAAGTTACTAAAAGTGACGCTGGAGCAAAATTATTATTAGAACCTTTAAAGATATATGAAATTGTTAAAAAAGTTGTTGAGAGTGTTGAAAAACCAGTTACAGTAAAAATGAGAACAGGATGGGATTCAAACACTATATATGCAGTGGAAATCGCTCAATTATGCGAAAAAGCTGGAGCAAAAGCTATCGCAATTCATGGTAGAACAAGAAGCCAAATGTATTCAGGTGTGGCTAATTGGAGCTTAATAAAAGATGTTAAAGATGCAGTAAAAATTCCAGTATTTGGTAATGGTGATGTGAAAACACCTGAAGATGCTAAAAGAATGCTTGATGAAACTGGTTGTGATGCAGTTATGATTGGTAGGGCATTATTAGGAAACCCGTGGTTAGTAAAACAAACTGTAGACTATTTAGAGACAGGTACTTATCAAAAGGATTTTACATTTGAGGAAAAAGTTGTTCATATTATTGATCACATGGAACGTTTGATTGAGCTAAAAGGTGAAAAAATCGCCTTACTAGAGATGAGATCACACGCTGCATGGTATGTTAAAGGAATGCCTGGAGCAACTTATGTTAAAAGAGAAATTGCTAATGTTAGCAAGAAGGAAGATTTAAAGAGAATACTTTATGAATATTTAGAATACTTAAATAAAAATAAGACTACTTAATTTAGTAGTCTTATTTTTTATAGATAAACTTTGCGTATTTTCCTTTTTGAATTGGACTTAACTCTAATTCAATTAATGTCCCTTCGTTTATATAATCTTGCTTTATGATATTTGAGTTCTCATTTAGATGTGAGATGATTTCACCTTGATCAAAAGGTATTAATAATTGAATTACCTCGTAATCATTGAATAATGTTGTTTGGATTTTTTTGATAACTTCAGTAATACCTTCATCAGACTTTAGCGAAACAATAACATTTGGGAAATGGCTTGTTTCAGGGAAACCTTCAATCAAGTCAGCTTTATTATATACATATAGAGTTTCTATATTATGTACACCAATTTCTTGTAATGTTTCATTGGTAACATCAATCTGTGTTTCGTGATGTGGGTTTGATGAATCAACGACATGAATTAATAAATCGGCTTCAGTTATTTCCTCCAAAGTAGATTTAAAGGATTCCACTAGATTATGTGGTAGATTTGAAACAAAACCAACTGTATCAGTTATAATGAATTCTTTATTATCCTGTAAAGAGATATGTCTTGTTGATGTTTCGAGTGTTGCAAATAACATGTCTTTTTCAAATACTTTTTTGCTTAAATCCTTTTCGGTATAACCTATTAAGTTGTTTAGTAAAGTGGATTTTCCAGCATTTGTGTATCCGACAATTGCGACTTTTCGTATTTTACTTTTATCTCTATTTCTTCTTTGGATTTTTCTTGCTTTTACTATATTTTTTAATTCTTTTTGAAGATTTACACGCTCATTTAGTATTTTTCGTCGATCCAATTCAAGCTTCTTTTCTCCTGGGCCTTTTGATCCAATACCACCTTGTTGTCTATTTAATGACTCAGTTAATCCAACTAGTCTTGGTAACATGTAGTTTAATTGAGCTATTTCTACCTGTAACATTGCTTCTTTTGTTTTTGCCCTTTCGGCAAAAATGTCTAGAATAAGTAAAGTTCTATCAATAACACGACAATCTAAGGCGTTTTCTAAATTTCTAAGTTGAGAACCTGACAATTCATCATTAAAAATAACCATATCAGCATCAAGGTTATCTACAAATTGTTTGATTTCCAATACTTTTCCACTTCCAATAAAAAAGTTTGCGGTTATTGATTTTACTGCCTGAGTTATTGTATATACAACTTCTATATTTTTAGCTTCTGCTAAATTTACAAGTTCCTCCATATAATAATCAATCATGCCGTCTTTTTTTATATCTGCACCTACTAATACTGCTTTATCCATGGATATCACCTCTCATTGCGAATTATAACACAAATACGATAAAAAAAAGATGCAATTAAGCATCTTTTAATGTTATAAACCACATTTTAATTGTGCATTACAGTTTGTACATGTATGGCATCCACCTAGGTTTTCTACAGTACCCTCTAAACATATAGGGCAAATATCTCCTGGTTCAACACCGATGTTTCTATCTTGTCTATCAGAACGTAAACCTTGCGTTTTAACTGGTTTTGGTTCTTTTTTCTCTTCATCTAATTCAATACCCAAATCTCCGATATCAAATTGTTTCGGTTGTTTGATTTTTTCTTCTTCATCTTTTGATAAAGTAAGAACTTGTGAGTCTCTTGAACCATCAACATAAACAGTTCCACCCTTAGCTCCACCTTTATATAATCTCATATATACTTGTTCTACTTCTTCAACAGAATATCCTTTTGGTGCATTTACTGTTTTTGAAATAGAAGAGTCTACCCAGTTTTGAATTGTACATTGTACATCAACATGATCTTCAGGTGCTAACTCCATTGCACTTACAAATACATCTGGAAGTGTTTCTTTTGTATATTGAGGGTATTGTGCTAAATATTCTTCAACGATAGGAGCATTTACCTCAATAAACTTACCAAGTCTACCAGATCTAAAGTATGTGAATGCGAAATATGGTTCTAATCCAGTAGAAACACCAACCATAGTACCTGTTGATCCTGTTGGAGCAATTGTTAGAAGATGTGAATTTCTAATTCCATGTTTCAATACACCTTGTCTTAAATACTCAGGAAGTTTCTTCATATAACCTGAATTAATAAATTGTTCTCTAGAACCTTCTTCTTCAAGAAATGGGAAAGAACCTTTGGTTTTTGCAATTTCGATTGATTGCTCATATGCGTTTGTTGCGATAAAGCGGAATAATTCATCCACTAAAGCATTTGCATCATCACTACCATATCTTTTATTACACCAAATTAATAAGTCATGTAGACCCATAATTCCAAGCCCTACACGTCTTTCTCCTAAAGCTTGTTTCTTGTTTTCATCCAAGAAGTATGTTGTCTTATCAATAACATTATCCTGCATTTTTATAGCAGTTTTAATTGTTTGTTCTAATTTTTTCCAATCTACTTCTTGTGTGTTTTTATTAACCATATTTGCTAAGTTAATTGCAGCTAAATTACAAACTGAATATGGAGCAAGTGGTTGTTCACCACATGGGTTTGTACATACTACTTTTTGGTTATAACCCTTTGCATTAGTCATTTCATTGGCATTATCAATAAAGAAAATTCCGGGTTCAGCCGAGTATGTAGCGCAAATATTAATTAAATTCCATAGTTCTTTTGCTCTAATAGTTGTATATGTTTTAACACCAAAACCTAATTTTTCCCATTCTCTAACATCACCTACATGCATCCAATCACTATCATAAGCTGCTTTAGCATCTCCTGAATAGTTGTCTACATCTGGGAATCTTAAATCATAAGAAGTATCTGCTTCAACAGCATCCATAAATTCTTTTGTAATTGCAACACTAATATTAGCACCTGTTAAAAATTCGGCATTATTAACTTCATAATGTCCACCTTTATTGATTCTATCAAAGGCAGCATCTACAATTTGTTTAGAAAATACACCTGGAGTAATTTTAGATTGTTCTAATATATATTCGTTAATTTGAATTTCTGATTCATTTAAAGGAACAAATTTTAATTTTGCCTTAGCTGCCTTAACAATAGCAGGTTCTTTTATGGTATCAATTAAAAATTGTAGAATTTTAGGGTTTTGCATTTTAGAAACAATAAACTCAATTATATCTGGATGCCAATCATGCATCATAATCATTTGAGCACCACGTCTTGATCCACCTTGTTCTACTAAGTGAGTTAATTCGCTTAAATCATGAAGCCAACTTACAGCACCACTAGATTTACCATTAACACCTTTAGCTAAAGCGTTCTTTGGTCTTAAAGTTGAACCGTTTGTTCCTACTCCACCACCACGACTCATAATTTCCATTACTTGTTTTCTATGATCACTAATTCCACCTCTTGAATCATGAATATGTGGCATAACAAAACAATTAAAGTATGTAACATTAGTATTGCTACCAGCTCCAAATAAAACACGTCCAGCAGGAACTAAGTTCAAACTTGCAACTTCATTGTAAAAATCTTGAATAGTTTCATCACTTTCATCTTCACCCAAATGATATGCAAGTCTCATTGCAATTTGTTCGAAGTATAATTCTAGTGGTTTATCAACTTGTCGTAATGTTCTAACAATACAACCATTAGAATCTGCATCTTCAGCAGCTCCTAGAAAATCTTCTTCTAATTTAATAGTGATATTGTCATTTTCTCGTGATAAAACATACCCAATTCCACGTGATGGGAATTTTGGGTCATTTTTTACAATTGTAATAACAAGGTCACCCTCTGAAAGAGTGTCAAGTGATAAATCTTTTTGAGTATATCGATCAAGCATAACCAATCTTGATACACCCTCAAACGTTTTTTTCATGTCACTTGTTATAGGAAATAAATGACTGAAACCGTTTGAAATATCTGTGTTAATTTTGTTGATTAAATCATTGCTATATTGATGCATAAATTTTGGCCCCCTTGTTCAAAAAGTATGTAGTATAATTATATAATAATTAAATTTTTATTTGTAGTCTTGACATTTTAAAGTTACTGTGAAATCGCTTTATTAAGGCATTTTAATAAAAAAATATTTTTACTATTTTTTTTTAATTATAGCCTATTATAATTTATCTAAACAATTAGCATGTAATCACTAAAAAATTGACCAATTTAATAAATATCAAAAATAATTTTTTTATTTGTTTAGCACTTAATTTTGTAGTTTGTGATATAATTATTTAGGAGGAGTGATTACATGGAAAATCTAAATATTCTTGTATTAAATTTATACTTATTGGCAATCTTTACAATCTTAGTAAAAACAAAAACAACTATTACTATATATCGAATATTTAAGTTGTTCAATGTAGCACTTTTTGTATATATTTTATATACAATATTTAGTACTAATTTGGAAGTGGTCGATACTTTGATCAAAATTGTTCCTTTAACACTTTTGATGGTTATTATAATTCAAACTGAAGTTCTTTCAATATTGAAGAAAACAGGATTGAAGAAAAATTCTTTATTTATTAACTCTTTAGAAGACAAAATTAAAATTGAATTAGTTAAATCTATCGATCATTTGAGTAAACGAAAAATTGGGGCGATTATAACTTTGGAAAAAAACTCTTCAATGGATGAGTACATTGAAAATGCGTTTGAAGTTAATGCACCTCTTACTAACGAGCTTTTATCAACAATCTTTTATCCAGCAACACCACTACATGATGGTGCGGTAATTATTAGAAAAAATAAAATAATTTGTGCTGGAGCTTATTACCCTTCAACAGAAAAAATTGATATACCAAAAACCCTTGGATCAAGGCATAGAGCAGCAATTGGTGTAAGTGAGAACTCTGATTCTCTAACACTTGTTGTAAGTGAACAAACAGGAAATGTTAGTGTAGCTTATAATGGATATTTGGATTTAAAGATAAACAAAGAGACTTTATTGAAATATTTGGAAAAACATTTACAAACATAAAAGCGGTTATCGATTTGTAAAACACAATATTTACTAATTTAAATATGCAGATATTAATTTGCATATTTTTTTTATAATGCAATGTGGTAAAAAATTATGGTATAATTATCTTTGATAAAAGAAATAGGTGATTTTATGGAAAAATATGATGTTGTTGTTATCGGTGGTGGCTTAGGTAGTTTAACTACTGCTACATATTTGTCAAAAAGGTTACGTAATGTAGCTGTTTTTGAAGAGGGTAAAAAGAAGAAACTACAAAAATATACAACAAGAATTAATGATAAAGATAAAAATCGATATGAGTTCCAATTTTATAATTATGATTTAGGTGGAGTTCATAATGGAGATTTGTTTTATGAGTATATGAAACGTTGTGGCTTAGAAGATGAATTCCAATATTTTGACAATGATTATGTTATGGTTGTTAATCAGGGAAAGCGCTTAGTTAAGAGACCAAATGATTTTAAGAATTTTAAGATTTATCTTGTTAGGCATTATCCTAAATATAGAGATAACATTCATAGATTGTTTGATGATATAAGTAGGCATCATAAGGATTACAAAGAGCAAAAATTGTTTAGACTTAATAATAAAGAACATACATTACCGTCGGTATTAATAGAGTGGGGAGACTTGTCATTAGAACAAGTATTACGTAAATACTTCAATAATACTGAATTAATAAATGAATTCGCACTTGTTTATGATTCAATTGGGATTCCATTAAATGAGATTAATGCATATAATTACTTTATTAAATGGTTTGATACTTTTATTGATGGATCACACTTTATTAGAACTTCTTATAACAACATAGTTAAGACATTTTCTAACGAAATATCAAAATCAAGAGAAAAAATCTTCGTGAATAAGAAAATTGAGCAATTTGTTATCAAGGATAACAAAATTGAAAAACTTATTGATTCTGATGGAAATGAAATACATGCAATGCATTATGTGATTAATATGAGAATTGATCACTTTGTTGAAAATTACTTACCAGAAGATCATAAAATGAAAGAAGACTTTAATAATTTATATAGTTCAATAGAAGAAAAGAAATATATTAATCAGGTATTTATCGGTTTAAATGCAGATTCTAAAGAGTTAGGTTTAACTGAAAAACACTACTTGTTTAGCGATATTCCAGGTGATACGATTAGATTATTGAGTGTTGTTAATTATAAAATGATTGATAATAAAAGTTGTAAAGATGGTTTAGGAGCAATTTTAGTTGAGTTCATTGATGATGAATTACCTAGAGCAAAAAAATTAGAACAAGTCTTAGAGCAATTGTGTGAATATTTTCCAAAAATAAAAGATCATATTGCTGTTAGTAAGATTGGTGTTAAAAGAGAGTACTTTGGAGGATTAGCAAGTAATCAATATTGGAAGGATAAAACCATAAATGATTTATTTGATATAGATGATTATTCGTACTTGAATCCACTGGTAAATGGCTATTTTATTGGTTCTTGGGTAAAACCAGAATCTGGTATAACAGGTATGATACAAACAGGAGTTGAGTATGGGGACATAATTGATGATCTAATATATTATGGTGAAGATGATGATTACTTTATTACTCATGATGAGTTGATGAATATTATTGCACATCAATTTATCCCAGGTTCATTAGGTAAGCAAGAGAGAAATGTCCAGTTTTTCATTGGAAAAGATTCATACTATATTAGAACCAAAAGAAAGAATCTAAGATTATACAATGGTGTTAGTGATATATCGGATTTAATAATCATTGCTACTAATGAATGTTTATACGATTTAAGTGTTGGAAATACAACACTGGAAAAGGCTTTAAATACCGGTAATTTAGAATATGTAGGTGAGGAAGAATTTCTTCAAGAGGTTATTGAAGCATTTGATATGGGTATAGAAACAGAAACAGCACAGAGGTATAATTATATTCATGGTAGGTTTGGATTAAAGTTTATGCTTGCTTTGGTGTCAACTATACTAATTTCTAATTGGGTTGCGGATTTCTTTAATTACATATTCGTTGCACCTGCGACTTTATTGGTTTTTGGAGGAATTGTGTATTGGAAACATAGAATACTTAAATTTATTTCAATATTTGAATATTTTACGCTGGGGGTATACTTTGGTATTTCAATTTTAAGTATATTTATTCCAGAAGTTAATAAACTACATGATAGCTCTTATGGTATGTTGCTATTTTCCTTGTTCTTATTAACCTCTTGGCTAATTAATCAACCAATTGCATTTAATTTTATAAGATATGATTATAGAACAGACTATACAAAGACAAAATTGTTTAAAAAGATGTGTGGCGGTTTAACATTTATATGGGGAGTAATATTCCTTTCTATAGCAGGATTTGAATTTGTTCTGGATAGTAGTTATGCTACCTTAAGTTATTATATGATTATTTTGGGTTACTTCCTGACATATTATTATCCAAACGTTTATATTAAGAGTAATATTGATGATTAGGGGTGAATTAGTATGATAGTTATAGGAACAATAGGATTATTATTTGTAACTAGCATTATACTTGCAATAAAACAATATAAAAAAGTAGGCTATAGTTTTATAGTCTCTTTTCTATTACTAGGGTTATATTTTGTATACAATAGTAATACAAGTTTCGCTGAGTA
>Ga0102855_1000776_pt1 | contig 9962 bp, 27 predicted proteins | sample Colrivmet1370B02_FD_78450 | JGI IMG/M metagenome (GOLD analysis project Ga0102855, IMG submission 78450) | Estuarine microbial communities from the Columbia River estuary - metaG 1370B-02 | ecosystem: Environmental > Aquatic > Marine > Intertidal zone > Estuary | place: USA: Columbia River...
TCTGTAGTATCAAAATCATCTTCATCAGGAGAATCAAACACATCATCATTCATACACAACTCACCCATATAAACTGCACCACCACCCAATGGTTGTGATGAGGATTCATCATCGAATGTAAACTTAACCCAAACTTTATCATCGATTTCAGATAAGATATAATGTAGTTGTTCAATAGCTCCTTCACAATAGTACCATGCTGATTCGGTACTTAATGTAAAATACTCTTCATCAGTTTCAACCTCTTCGATATGACACCACTTAGCACCCATCTGTTCTGTAAACTCACTTCTATCATATTCAAGGTTATGGCCATAACCATACAATTTATTGTATAGATACATCCCATCACTTTGAGTTCTCCAATCATCAGATTCAGGAAACATTTCCTGTAGTTTCTTAAATACTTTAGGGTTCTCTGATTCAACCTCTATGTATGTATATACTGAATTTGCCATTATACGTTGTTTGAATATTTAACATTAAACCCATTCCACTTTGTGTACTCTTCATCAAGCTCACCACCATCCATAGTAATCTCATCACTCTTATTTCGTGAATCAAACATTACATCGGTTGGGTAATCTACAAATGATTTGTATAGGGTATCTAATAATTCTTCTGATAGGATACCTTCGTTATCATCGATGTATTCTTCAGCTTCCCAATCGGAAAGGTTATCGTTTATATAGTTCCAAAAATCTTCTTCAGTTTCACCTTTATATGGTGGTACTGCTTTTACAAAATCTTCGGATTTCAATGTACATGGTTCACCAACTTGGGTGATACTATACGATGTTCGGGTTCTAAAACTTAACTTCATTATTTATTTATTTAATATGTTTCTTCTAAGTATGTAACTTCATCATCGGTTAAGGATAACTCTTCTGAATTCTCAATGATAGCTTCTACATTATCTTCTAACCAACTCATAAGTGCATCGTTCATATAGATATCATCATAGAGTTCTTCTTCTATATAGATATTCATTTTTACATCTGGTTGTAGGTTATCGAAAAACGATTCAACTTCTCCCATTATAGATTCAGCTAAATCACTATCGTAGTAATGCACATCTTCAGTTATACTTGGATTAACTTCAGAGGTTACTACAAATATTTCATAATCATCAGCTGTGGTTTCTTTATATACTCTAAGGTCTGCGTTTTCCCATTGATTTGCATCGTGGGTTATATTTATATTAAGATGAGATTTAATCATCTCTATTTTTTTAGATTCTGTCATAACATTTTAATTAGGTTAGTTATTAGAAGAGTAACGTATAAGCCAAAGGCTGTAAACAATACTACATCAACACTATCTATTTTTCTAACTATTGATTTTATTTTTCTCATAATCCTCTTTTATAACTTTGTTTATATAATCTATACTTCGTTCATCACCAACTAAACAATCATACTTCCGATATCTAAATACAATATCAGATGTACTCATATTGATTAACTCATTATAATCTGCGACGTATGTTTTTATGTATGTCATATTATTTACTAATATACGAAATTAATTCCATATATCCAAATCTTATTCAGATAAATTTCCATTGTTAGCACAACAAGAACCTAATATCTGATTATCAGTTTCTAACTGCATAATGTATTCAAAGTATTCTGAGTTCTGTTCTTCTAATTCAAATACCTTATCTATAAGTTCTACGTTTTTAGATTCGGCTTCATCAAATCGTTCTATGAATGATTGATTGATTATTAATAAAGTAATTGATGTAATCATCAATATACTTGTGGTTATTCTATATGTATTCAATTTGTGTATTTTACTTTTGGTTTTCTAAATATTGATAGTGGAATGGATACAGCAACACTACCCATAAATGTAGCGAGTACATCTCTTTCATCAAAGTAGTATGGGAATCCTCTCCAATTATCAAACGATTCTTTTGCTATACCTGCAGCTAACCCTACTCCTAATCCTACGAAGAATGCTTTCTTCTTATTACCTTTGTATTTTTTTAAGGCCCATTCGTATCCAACAGTAGTTGCTATTGCTCCAGCAGCAAAGTGTAATCTTTTATCTGGTTCGGTTAATATGAATCTATCATACTGATATAATTGTCCGTACATCGATTGACATGCAACCAATAATACGATTAGTAATTTTAATCTTCTCAACTTATACTCCCATCCACTCTTTGTTGTCTGAACCCTATGATTGGGGTATGACCTGTAAGTTTATCCTTTTGGATATCGATTAGTTGTTTCGTTAACATTAACGTTTCAACATCCTTTTCATTGTTAACCCAATCAGTAAATAGATAGGTTAGTAATTTACTTTTTACTTTCTTAAACATAATTTTTATTTATTAATTTTTACTTTGGTTATTCTTACATACGATGAACCACTATAACCACAACTAGCCCATTCATTTCTTTGTTCTTCAGTTAACATCTGAGATAAGGATTCGATTCCTTCGATACTCATTCTATCAATTTGTTTTGCTGTAAACATACTTTGTTTTTTAATTAAACATTTTCCAATTAGATTCTTCTTTAGTAGCCGCCACTTCGTATGGGTGATTACCATAATGGTATCCCATATCATAATATCGTTTCATCCATATTGGAGATTGAAGGTGGTGTTGGTATTCGTGAATCAAAGTTTGAATCACATCTTTTCTATCTTTCATCTTAGGATGATAAACAACAATAGTGTTTAATTCTCTATCGTATTCAGCGGCGGGGTCGGCTTCTCCGAACTCTTCTACTTCGGTAGGATAATCATCTTCACCCATTTCTAAATCTTCACCGATGATTCGTAGATAAATGTTGTGATGGAGTTCAGTATAAGGAGTACATTCGTGGAACTTAGAAATTCCATAGTGTTTCTCAATCTTAGGATAAACCTCATCCACAATCTTTTGAACTTCTTCTTTAGTCATTTGATTCTTCATATTATATATTTGCTAATACTGATTCTACAATTGTTTCGTACTGATTCATTTGTTCTTTGATAGAACCACTCAGAACTACTTCGATAATATTTTCATAATTCATTCCATCATCGGAACTCATATCGATTGGTACGATACCATCCTCTGTCCAATTAGGAGTTGCGAGAATAGTAGTGTTTTTCGAAGGATGATTCCATTCGATAGTTCCACTCATTGAATCTTCCGATACACTCCAATCACCGATTGAAAGAATTGATTTCACATTTTCGTTGTTTAAGTATTTCATTTGTTATTTTTTAATTATTAAATCGGTTAAACTCTTAACCCTTATTACACTACTAATATAAGAATAAAAATCGGAATTGCCAAACTTTCAATGTTAAGAAATTGTTAAGTTATTAACAATGTTATCAACAATCCACATCTACCCAAATGTGGGAAGGGGTGTGAACTTTAGAAAAATTTCTACTAAATTTATTCGAACCATTGTGAACGATTAGTTTTAACATTCTTAACGTGCTTGGAAGGTTCTTCTAAACCTTTCTCATTCATCTTATCTATAATACGTTGTTTGTTTATTTCATCACCTTCCTTACCTATCTCTTTAGCAACCTTTAATTCTTCGGTTGTAAGTTGTTTACCTTGAGCAGCAGCGGATGCAGCAGCATATCGTTTGGTGTGATATTGTCCCAATGGTTTGGTGAATCCTTTTAGATACTCAGCTTTAGAATCTAAGTATTCAAAGAACTTATCTTCCGATAGGTTCTCCATTTGTTCATCAGTTAGTTCGTTGTTCGGGTCATATATCATAACTTACCACCATCTAACTTTCCACTCTCTATATCCATAATAAGAAACTCAATTCTTTGTTGTGCTATATAAGGTGATTCTTCTTTTAATAATTGATTGATTTGGTTGAGGTTCTTTATTACTAACCTCTTTGAACATAAAGGAGATTGAGCGGGTGTAAAACCTTTATCAATCCATCCTTGTACTTTGTCTCTTAAACTCATAACTTTTATTTTTTAAATATACTCTAATATACGAATAATAATCCAACTATCCAAATCCTGAATGTTAAATCTTTGTTAAAGTTATTAACACCTGAATGGGTGTAGGATAACTAAAAAAAAGTGAGGTAGATTAAAATCAGTAAAGTATTAACAATCATAGTATATGTAAAGGAATATAAAAACCCTATATACTACATAGCTATATTAGATAACGTATAACCATAGTAGTGCTGATAGTATCATTTGATAGTATCCTTAGTTATAGTAGGGAAGATAATGATAACCCCATCCTTCTTAACTAAATCAAAGTTTACCTTCGTATCTGTAACAGAGGTATCCTTTACCCCTGTATGGGAACAACAACCCTCTGAAGGGATAGAGTGGGATGAACCACATGCTGTAAGATATAACATCACAATTAAATATACCAACGCAAGTATAGTTTCCAAAATCTTTTTATTCCAATTCATCTTTATCTCTTTTTTATTGATGTATGTTTTTTTCTCCAAAATCGTACATAGTTAAAAAGGTAACATTGTCATACCTACCTTATTCAGTAGATACTCCATAATACAGACAAACCCTAAACCACCTACTACTTGCCATACCCAATACTTCCAACCAGTCAATCCTTCTTGCCACTTACGGAAAGAAGATTTCTTAGCCCATTCGTATATACCTAACTTAGAGTTGATTTTATCAGCCCACCATCCTATATCGAATATGTTACCTATTAGTATTAATATCTTTCTCATAATCTATTATCTCCTTCTGCTTCCATTGTACACTTCGGGCATTCGTATTTGTGGAATACTCCGTTACTCTTCCATCTCTTCCCACAATTAAAGCATTTAACCCATACCATTAATGTTTTTGTTATTGAATGTCTCATATTACTAATCCCTATTCTTTAACGTAACCTATGAGTATAAGTATTAACCTAATTATCTTTTACATCACTTTTACAGGAGAGGCAATGGGGTAAGGCTTGTATCATATACAACATATCAGACAGGTTTTCCCTAGGGAGAAAAACCAGGCTCGATACGAGAAGAGGTAAAGCCCGGCTTTAACGTGTTGATTATCACCGGATTACATGGAAATACCGGGCCCCCGTCATTACATTGGGTTGTTGTGGGGATTAACTCCTAACGGAGATATTGGAATCCCACTGTTGTCCTATAAAATAATCTAATTTCCTATGGGCTGAATCTACCCCTCTTAGGTTGTTGTTATCTACTGCCTCTTGAAGCTTAGATGTCCAATAGGTTATCTTATCCCAATACCCATTAGGATACTTACTACCTACTTGTCTTACTCTACCATACTCATTCTTTGTCATATATCTGTTATTTAGCTATTAATTATTTACTTCACTTTTTATTTTGATTCCATTTCGGGCTATATCTCCCCCCAAAACCTCATCAACAGTACTAAGATAAGGATAATTCCTGATATATCCAAGCTTTTTATGTTAAATTATTGTTAAGTTATTAACAATTCATTCATTATATCCGAATTGCAATGGTCTCACCTCAGCCAGGACCCCACTTTTTACCCTATTTCTCCCAAATATGAAAAAATATAACCAGGCCCCCCCTCTAATATACAACAATTATTTGACATATACAAGTATTTAGGGCTAAAGTTATCAACAGACAATTTGTCAGGCCCTTAAAATTGTTAATAACTTTGTTAATAACTTTAATTCTAGCGGGAAATGTGACAATTTGTCATGCTTTGTATTGTTAATAACTTTTGGGAAACGGCGGGATATGGCGGATATAGGGGTGACAAATTGTCCGATTCAGGCCGGGTTTTATAATTCCCTGGCATTTTATTTTTTTTCTCGCAAAGAATTCGTATGACACCTCCCTATTTCTGATATAATTTGGGTGTCTTATCTCCCACCCAGCTGAATCAACCATTAATGGGATATCGTACCCACTTTAACCTACTTTTAGATTACCTAACCTTCAGAGGACAATTTGTCATATATGGGAAACATTGTTCTGATATCTAATAAGAGTATGGGAATTTAACAGAAAAGTGGGAAAAGGTGGGAAAATGTACCCTTTTTAGGGGGTCTTTTGTATTCATCGTTTACAGATGTAGGATTAAGGCATAAAAAAACACCCCATTTGGGATGCCTTCTTACCTCTTCCATTGTAGTACTGATTATGGGGATGTAGGGATGAGTATCTACCTATCCATATACTCTAATATTCTATTCATTATTATATACCCTATAACTAATATAGTTAATATCTTTAATACCATTATTTCCATTAATACTTGTTCCATTCTTATTATTGAGCTATTTAAGTTCTACCTCACTTTTTTTACCATCCTACCCAATGTGCTTTTGAATCTCTGATAATAACTCATATTCTTCTAATTCTATAAGTGCATCTCTATTCTTCTTAAACGTTGATATGTAATCTTCCATCTTTACATGCATTGAAAGTGTTATGAAATCATGCTCCATATAAACTTCTAAACAAACTTCATCCAATCCCTGTTCCAATCCAATTAGAGTAGATACGACTGATTCCTTAGCTATCTCTAATCTTTTAGAATCCATCTCTTCTTTTAACTCATCTAATGTTCTACTATATAATCGTATCATATTTTAATAATCATAATCATCATCTATATAAGGTTCTGATTTCTTTGGAATAGAAACTGCATCATACTCTGAATCCTCTATATCATCGAAATCTGCGATATTGGTTGTAAATTTCTTATGAGCCTTTCCAAACGGAGTTTCTTCCCAATCTTGTATATCCTTTGGATTTTCATCATCCGATTCATCGTTCCCAAATCCGGCTGGGTCTGGATTCTCTGAAGTTGGAGTTTTATTCCATTCATCATTAAAATACTTTGGAGCATTCGGGTCACTTGAGGAATTTGATTTATCAAATTTTTCTTCGTACACACCTTCGGATTCCATCCTACGGATTTCTGAGTGTGGGATATCGTTGCTATTAGTGGAATTTATTTCTTCTATTTTATATTCTATATTAAACTTATCTAATATAGTACACCACAAATCTTTTCCTGTTTGTGTATATTGAATACACCCATTATGTGGAGTTGTTATCTTATAGTTCTTCATCTACTACCTCATCAATGGTTAATTCTATTTCATCTTCTTTCTTCATATCACACCCAACACAACAGATTCCGCTATTCACCATTTGTATAGGTGAGAACCAACTCATCAATCCTGCCATCAGTAATCCTACTATCTTAACTATTTTCATTTATTTTATTTTTTATTGTATGTATTGTGTTAAATATTGTGCTAACCAATAAGATATTTTGTATCCTACGAATCCACCAAACGCTGTTGGTATTGGGAATAGTATAAACTTTGCTAACGATGTAGTGTATTTTGGCCTATTGATAACTTTACTGATATAAAAGTAATGTATCAAATACCCACATAATACTGCTATATCTATTCTTAGTGCAATAAATGGAACTATTACTGCCCCACTTAATCCAAAGAAGAAGTTTTCTAATATTGCTGTTCCTACTTCTCTTTTAGGTGCTTCCTTAAATTCTTTTCTAATCTTTTTCGTTGGCATACTAATACTCCATATTAGGGTCTCTTGGTTCTTCTTTTTTCTTTGGTTTACCTCTTCGACCAGGTCGTTTCTTTATAACGTGAGTTCCTTCCTCAACGTTTTTTAATATCTCTTTTAACTTCTCTATATTAACAGAGTTCCCACCCATTGATATAGTATGTTTTAGATTTGCTATAATCTCTGGTGATTTATCCTTTTTCTTCTTCTTTGCCATTTAATTGTTTTTAAATATTGTATATTCTGATTTAGTCATTCCTAATTTACATTCTTTCTTATACCACCAATACAAATCTTCGGTAGTTCCTTTACCCCTCTGGCGTTCTAATGATTTATCCCAAAGGTCTTTATCAAATTCTTTTTCTAACTCTAATCTGAGTTCTCTTAATCTTTTATGTTCTTCCTCATCACCAACTTCCATCAACTTCAAACGTTTCACTCTCTTCATTTTGGTTTTTAACAACGCCTCATGCCTACGTTCATTAACATCTGATATTTGGAGATTCTTCATCAAAAACTCCACCATCTTATTACCCTCTTTTTCTACTTCTTTGGCCTCTGAGAAGTATGGGGAATATTCATAATCACCATTCTGAATCCTCAACAATAGAGGTTCTGATTTCTTTAGAGGTTTTACTCTCCTACCTTTGGTGTACCATCTGAATTTGTTATAACTCATCTACTTCTTTGGTTTTGGTTCTTGTGGTAACTCAATTCCTTTTATTCTATTTGTAGCTAGCGCCCAAACGAACATCTTTGAGAATAATTCATCATTTGAGAATCCTTTCATCTCATCATCTGAGAATCCATTCTCTACTCTAAATAACCCTACTAACATTGGCAGTTGGGTACTTACTATTTCTTCTTTTACTTTACTTATCATATACAACAGGTTACAGTATCATAATCCTCAACTGATAGGGTATCCCACCAATCTTTTGCTACCTCATCTTCTTCGATTGAGATACTAAATTCTTTATCATAACTTCCATCCACTTTCTGAGGATAGATACACATACTGGAAGTATCAAATACACTTCCTACTGATTCTAAAACTATTAACATATTTTCTATTTTTTATCTATTATTTCCACTTCGGTCCATGCTACTAAATGTACTACTTCACCATTATCTCTGGTACAGTAACTATACATTCCATCTATACTTCTAAAGTTTAACTCTTCACCTTCTGTGATTTGAGGTGCACCTGGTGGTACTTTATCCTCTACTATTACTCTAATTCTACTATTTCTTGGTACGTTATATAATTCCATATCTTATCTATACATTGTTACTACTGAACCGAACTTCTTATCAAATACTTCGATTAGATTCTCATAATCACCACTTCTCATTTCATCCAAAAGTGGTTTGGAATCTATACCAACCTGCTTACAGAGGTTCTGTGCTACACCTAAGATGTAAAATGCATTTCCTTGCGGTCCTGTCAAATCTATTTCGATTTTTCCACTATTTACTTTTTTCTTTATCATTTCTTAATTATTTATTATTAACTCTTATTACACTACTAATATACGAATAATATCCATATAAACCAAACATTTTGGATGTTTTTTTGGAAAGTTATTAACAATTTTAATAACCTACGAATTCAATCTTAATACAATCGTTAACGATACCCTGCTTAACACTCCAATCCCACTCTTCGTTCAACCAATAGTTTTGAACATTCTCTAACTCTTTCAAACACTCATCGTACAACTCATCGATTTCATAACCTTCTCCAAATTTGATACCACCACATAGTGTTACCAATTCGTTTAGTTTATCCCAATCATCTTTATTCTTTTCGATTTGGATTTTGATTTCAGCTTTCATTAGTTCAGCAACGTTATCATTCCATTCGTACATTTCATTACTCCAAGGTTTAACTGATTTTGGTTTTTCGGTATTTATCATAATTTTTAATTTTTAATTTTGAGTTTGATTAAATGGCTAAACTCCCAACCCTTATTACAATACTAATATACGAATTTTTATTGGGTTTACCAAATTTCTAATGTTAAGAAATTGTTAAATCTTATAGTGTGATAATTTCTCTTTTAACCTCTTCATATGCTTACAAGGGGTGTATCTATTGAATTCTCTTGCTTTACATTCACACTCTGATATCTTATAATCGATAACCGTTACATCGTAATAGGATAGTTTTCCGGTCTTTTTATTCCTACTACCCATTTCTCTATATTGCCATTTACTACCTTTTGGCATTGTAAATATACTATTCATCATATAACTCTTTCTCTCCCTTCGGAATTAATTAAATCATACAATTCACCCTTCCCCAACATAGTAGGTTCTGAGAATTGAACTTCATGTCCCTTATACTCAAACTTCTCATGTGAAGTTGTTTGTTTAGAAACTATCGTAGTGAGGTGTTTTTCTAACTCATTTGAGTACATCAGTACA
>Ga0102855_1000777_pt1 | contig 9940 bp, 10 predicted proteins | sample Colrivmet1370B02_FD_78450 | JGI IMG/M metagenome (GOLD analysis project Ga0102855, IMG submission 78450) | Estuarine microbial communities from the Columbia River estuary - metaG 1370B-02 | ecosystem: Environmental > Aquatic > Marine > Intertidal zone > Estuary | place: USA: Columbia River...
CGATGGCGGGAACCGCGTCCTGCGCTTGAGTCATCGCCGTTCCAATGGCGAGGGTTCCTAAAATAAGTCCGCTTGTTTTCAATGAGTTGGGTCGATACATCAGCCAGAATTAAGCAGAATTCATTCCAGCCATTACTTCAATTCATGAAAAAATACTATTTTGATGAATCCCACAAGTTTTCCCGGTCAAATCTCAGGCTCGACGTGATTCCCGGATCCAATGAAGATCGCCCTCGGACCTGCGATTCCCGTCTCCATCCCGTAAAATAAAAAAGGAGCTCCCGCGGGAGCTCCTGTTCTCGTCTTCCAAATCAATGCAAATCAAGTCAGCCGTCTTCAACATGAGTGCCCGCGACCTTCAATCGGCACCCGATTGGCAGCGTCCTGAATTCGCCTTCATCGGCAGATCCAACGTCGGCAAATCGTCGATGATCAACATGCTTTCCAACAAGGACGCGCTCGCGAAAGTCTCAGCCACTCCGGGAAAGACCCAGCTCCTCAACTTCTTCGTCATGAACGAATCCTGGAGCCTCGTGGACCTGCCGGGATACGGCTACGCCAAAGTCGCCAAAAGCGAGAAAATCAATTTCAACGAATCGGTCGGCGACTATGTGGAACAACGCGAAAATCTCCGGCTGGTGTTCGTCTTGATCGACTCCCGCCTCACCCCCCAACCCATCGACGTCTCATTCGTCAGTTGGCTGTTGGAATGCAAAATCCCCTTCGCCCTGGTCTTCACCAAGGAAGACAAGCAGTCCCCCGCCAAGACCCGGGCGACGGTGAAAGCGTTTCTTGAAACCCTGCCGAGGAGCTCGCCGGAATCCCACCGGTGATCACCAGCTCCTCAAAAAGCCGGACCGGCCGAATCGCGATCCTCAAGCTGATCGAACAAGCACTCGCCGAGTGAGCGAGCCCGGTCACCAGTTGCTCTGCTTCACATAAATGACGTCGTAAGTCCGCACGTAGAACGGGCTGCTATCCGTGCCGTAGAGGGCTTCGTTCATGTTCAGCACGTATCGCTGGCTCCTGCCCCCCTGATTTCTGACGACGATCACCTGCTTGGGGTTCGCGAATTTGGTGAAGCCGCCGCATTCCATCACCGCTTCGAGAGCTGTCATCGGACGATCCAACGGAATTTTTCCCGGCCGCAGCACTTCTCCAGAGACATAGACCCCCGCGGCAGCCGTCTCGACCGAGACCGTCACCCCGGGATCCTGCAAATGCGGTTGATAGCGTGAGGTAAGCTCTGATTGGAAGCTCGTTATGCTCTTCCCCACCGCGCTGACGTCCCCGATCGTTGGCAGGCTGACCTTCCCGTTCGCCTGGATCTTCTGCTGCACATTCAGCTCGGGCGCTCCCGAGAACGCGACTTTGATCTCGTCACCCGCGGCAAGACTCGCGTTAGGCATAGACCTGTATGCCTCGGCAGGCACCGGTGGCGCCGGATTCATGCCTCCGCATCCCGTAGTCACGATGACGTTGAAGAGACAAAGCACTCCAACAAGAGCCGTCCGGACACATTGCCATACCGAACTCGAACATTGACTGAGACGTGTATCCATATTCATACCATCGTTTATATAGATTTTCATTTTGATGTCTATTGGTTTTTAAACAAATCACTCCGAAACTCGGATCAGCTGCGGCTCTTTCCTGCGCAATGCGCGACGATCGTAATTTCTCGGTCTGCGCGATTCCTCGACAAATCGCCTAAGACTCTCGATCCCGGCGAGATAGCTCATCTCCCATTCGGGGCACCCCTCGGCACCTAACCGCGGCGTCCGCCGTAAAAGGCGGCGCAGAAAAAGTTTTATCTTGAGCCAAAAAGCCCGGAGCCCCGGATAGTGCACCCGGGTGTGCTTCCAGTGATGTGCCGTGTATGCCGAAGTGCGGCCGAATCGCTCCGCCGTCGCCAGCCAGTTCGACCGCAGAAGCCGCGTGGCATCCGGGTGATGAATGACGAAGGTGTCCTCTACTGCTTGAATGCGCAGCCCAGCCTCCTTCATTTGCATCCAGAGAAGCGTTTCCTCCCCGAATCCAGAGGCACCCGGTCCGAGCTCTTCATCAAAGGCATCGATCTCCTCAAAAACGGATCCATGAATCCCCATGCTGGCTCCGACTAGCTCGGGAGAGTCCGCCCCAAGCACCGGCACGTCGGCAAGCCAGATTCCATGCATGTGAGTCTGCCATGAGCGGCGGAGTTCCGGGCTGAGCAGGATGCGGCCTGCCACCGCCTCACAGCGCTTCTCCAAGAGCGGCCGCGCCATGCACTCCAACCAATTAGGAGCGGGCACGACATCATCGTCGGTGAAGAGCATTACCTCGCCTCTGGCCACCGCCAAGGCGGTGTTCTGCGCCCGACTCTTACCAGGGCGGGGTTCGGAAACATGGCGGATCTCGATGGTCGGATGGCTGGCCATAGTGACCACACTGACCGTTGCATCGGTGGAGCCGTTATCCGCCACGATCATTTCCACCCGCCAATCCTTGGGCACCTTCACTGCCAGAAATGCCCGCAGGGTTCTCTCGAGCATTGATGCCCGGTCACGCGTACAAATGATGATGGAGCATTCCATGTTGTCTTCATTTATGCTACCTGATCCACAATCGATTTCCCGATCTCGAGCGCGGCCGTGGCGGCGGGCGAGGGCGCGTTACAGACATGCAGCGCATGATGGCCTTTCACGATGAGAAAATCGTCGACCAATCTCCCATCTTCCAGCAAAGCTTGGGCTCTGACGCCCGCCTTGCATGGAACCAGATCCTCGGAACGGACTTCGGGAATCAACTGCTGCAGGCTGTGCACGAAGGCGGACTTGAAAAACGAGCGGTGCATTTCCTTGAGGCCTTCACCCAGATTCCTGCTGATAAGTTTCCAAAATCCAGGGAACACCATCGTCTCGGTGAAATCGCGCAGGTTAAAATCGGACTTGTAGTAGCCCTCGCGCTTAAGCGCGAGTACCGCATTCGGCCCGGCATGCACAGAACCATCGATCATCTTCGTGAAATGAACTCCGAGAAACGGGAAGTCGGGATTGGCCACTGGATAAACAAGAGTGTTGACCAAATGTCTTTTTCCAGGAACCAATTCGAAATACTCTCCCCGAAATGGAACAATTCTGGCAGCTGGGACGACACCATCCATCCGCGCCACCCGATCACTAAAAAGACCCGCACAGTTGATCACAAACCGACCCTGATACTCGCCTTTAGAGGTTTCAATCGTATGGACGTTATTGGCAGTTCTGAAAGATCTCACTTCACACCCGAACTCAATCGCCCCACCTCCATCGACAAACAACTCGCCAAGCTTTTGTGAAACCAGGCGATAGTCTGTGATCCCGGTGGTCGGGACCTTGATTCCTCCCAGGCAGACTACGTGTGGCTCAATTTCCCTCAACTCATCCGCCGTGATTCTAGAAACAGGAAGGCGGTTCAGGACTCCACGATCAAAAAGTTGTCGTAATATTGGCAGTTCGGATTCCCGTGTAGCGACGATGATCTTTCCACAAACATCATGTGGAATACCATGATCACGGCAGAATTCCACCATCGACATGGCCCCGGCCCTCGCGAATTCCGCCTTGAAACTTCCCGGTTTGTAGTAGATCCCTGAATGGATCACACCACTGTTACGACCCGTCTGGTGTTTGGATAATCCTTCTTCCTTTTCTAGCAAAATAATCCGTGCGGAAGGCAGTCGCTTTCCTAACTCCAACGCGGTTGCCAATCCCACAATGCCGCCACCCACAATAACATAGTCAAATATAGCCTTCATGCTGCTGTGTATTGATTGCTTCAAGCGTCTATCAACCTCGTTCTGACCTTTATCTCCTTCAATTTCAACTCAACCTCTCGTCTATAAATCGGATTCATCAAGACAACAACATCAGGCTGGTAACTCATGAGAAAATCCGGAGCGATAATCTCTTGTCCCGATCCCGGAATATACAACCCCTGCTTGTTGGGATTAATATCCACTACATGCGAGATGACTCCGCTCATCGACAGCATGTTAAGGAAACTCACCGTTTTGGCTCCACCGCCCCAGATAACGGTCCGGGTGTTGTCCTGTGACCATGAGGCAAATCGATCAATCCATGGCTTCTCGCGGGCCGCGACATTGAGTGAAAATGCATCCACGGATTCCGCAAGTGCGGACATCCCTGCGCTGTGGGTAGCCTCGCTCCTGCCATCCCAATCCTCTTTCGAAATGCGCGCCTCGATCGACAAGAACTGACCGCCGTAGGCTTCCTCTAGGCGAACCACCTCAAAGCCCGCCTTCTTGAAGACGAATTCAAGCGACTCGTAACCAAAGTAATTGCAATGTTCATAGATGACGTCCCAGACAGAAAGTTGATCAAGAATAAATCGGACATTGGGAACCTCAAAATAGACCATCACATCCCGATCGCCGTTGATCGTCCGATGGACAGTCGAGAGAAACTCCACTGGATTCTCAACATGCTCGAAGACGTGCCGGCAGCACACCAGGTCACCCTGACTGGACACGTGCTTCTCGCCATAGAAGTCCTTATGATATTCGATACTGCCGTGCCCGGACGATCGGATTTGCTCGCCCTCATAACTCGGATCGAAACCAATTCCGGAATTCCCTCCCTCTTCACAGAGCAGGGAAAGAAAATGTCCCTTTCCACAGCCGATTTCCAGGACGCGTTTATGGGTGATTCCGTAGGTATGAATCAAGCGACGGGCGAGCTCCCGAGCGTATTCCCTGAACCCAGGTGAATGATCGAGCGAATTGTCGTATCGCTGTGAATACTCCAACAAACTGGCGTCAAAACTCCTGTTCCAAATGAATCCACACTTGGGACAGAACATCAGATCAAGCCGACCTCTCGCGCAGTCCGTTGCCTGTCGGCGACTGGGATATTGAACCCCAATGGAGGCCGGCATATTCCCGATCTCGAAGACACTCGTCGATTTCACCTCCGAACAAACGGGACACTTCATTGTATTGGTTGACATTCTTTTTTCCGATTTGAAGAATCTCGACTTTCACGCAGTCGCCTAAACGGGTAGTATTTGCGGGGTCAGCCGCATGCTTTCCAGCATCGCAAGAACTTCCTCATGATAGACGGGATTCATGAGAATCACGCAGTCCGGATGGAAATCCCGCAGCTCTTCAGGACTTCTTACAACATGACCTGAACCCGGGATAAACTTCCCGTGTTTGTGTGGGTTGATGTCGACCACGAAGTCAATCTGCTCGCCCAATCCAAGTGTCGTGATAAATGAGACGGCCTTTGATCCGCCGCCCCATATGACCACTCGCTTTCCTTGGGAACGGAGTCTGTTGAGGTGGGATATCCAACCTTCTTTTGCATTCCTGAATCGTTCGGGGAAGTCCGCCACTGCTTGTGCGATGACAGCGAGATCCGTTTCACCATCAAGTGTCAATGGTCTGCCGTCGTTGGACGAACGCCCTGCGATCACGATATACTGTCCGTCATACTCGAGTTCCAATTCCAATAGATCGAATCCATGTTTGCGGAAGAGCCGGGCGAGTGATCCCGTGGTGAAATATGAACAGTGCTCGTAGTAGATGTCCCAAAAGGCGGCCTCGCGCAAAACACGATGAACATCCGGCAATTCGAAAAGCAGCAAGGTGTCCTTGCGATCGCCTATCGTGCGGCGAACTGTCCGCATGAATTCGCTGGTCGGAGCAATGTGTTCGAGGGTGTGGCGGCAACACACGACGTCTGCGGAAAGATGGGTATAGCGCTCGCTATAGAAATCCTGGATGAAGTTTAGTTGTGATGCAACCGGTGTCTCAAGCCTGCCGGGAATGAACGCTGGATCCATACCGACGCCCTCGGCCATTCCCATTTCAACCAGCAGTGCGAGGAACTCACCCTTCCCACAGCCAATTTCAAGCACACTCCGACCTTGCAGCTGATACTGTTGCACCCAACGTTGAGCCAATCCCCTGGCAAAGGCATTGAACGTGGGCGAGAAGCCCTGCGACTCCTCACAGGACATGGAATACTCATGGACTGATGGGTCAAAGGCAGTGTTTGAAATAAAGCCACAATTCCCACAAAACCCGAGTTTAAGATCGCGGCGCGGATAATTTATCGCTCGTTCCCGAGTAGGCATCAGCAATACGGAGTGAACAGGTATGTTCTTGACCTCATAGAATAGACTCATCTCACCCGCTTCACAATTCGGGCAGATGCAGTGCTGGGATGGTTGATAAATCATGATCTTGTTGTTGGAATGCTGGATGATCAAACGATGTGAACTTCAGGTATCGGTATGATAAACTTGCCGCCACGTTGTCGAAACTCCGACTGTTGCTTCAGGATTTCACTGGAAAAGTTCCATGGTAACATCACCACGTAGTCGGGCATGTTTTCCAAAAGCTTTTCCACCGGGAATATTTCAATATGAACTCCCGGCATGAACCATCCGTGCTTGTGGGTGTTTCGGTCAACGACGTACTCGATGACACGGTTATCCAATCCAGCGGAGTTCAGCATGATTGTGCCTTTGGCTGCGGCCCCGTAAGCGGCGATCCGCTTGCCATCCGCTTTCAAGCCGCAAACGACCGTGCGGAGATCATCGCGGATCTTCTGAACTTGCTTCGCGAATCCGTCGTAGTAAATCGACGAATCAATCCCGAGGCATTCTTCTTCGTTCAAAATTTGTTGTAAAGACTCGGACGGGTCCTCGTGCTTCTCGATGTAATATCGGATGGATCCTCCGTGTGTTGGAAGACGCCGCACGTCATTGAGGAACAGGCCATGGCGCCGGAGCAGACGATCCACGGCAGTCACCGAGAAATAGCAGAGGTGCTCATGATAAATCGTATCGAATTCACAATGCTCAATGAGAGATCGCAGATAAGGAGCCTCAATTACCGCGATTCCGTCGTCTCTCAGCAATGTGTGGATTCCAACAAGGAAACCATGGGTGTCAGCCACGTGGGCCAGCACGTTGTTTCCGATCATGACATCGGCACGAACACCCTCGCTTTTGAGTTGCTCGGCCAATTCTCTGGTGAAGAAGTCGATTAAAGTGTGGACGCCCACCTTCTCGGCCTCAGCCGCCTGCCTCGGGGCCGGGTCAATGCCGAGCACGGGAACGCCCTTTTCAACGAAGTTTTTCAAAAGATAGCCGTCGTTACTAGCGAGCTCAACCACGAGACTCTCAGGCCCAAGCTTGCGTCTCTCGATTAGATCAAGTGCGTTGCTTCGACAATGATCGATCCATTCCTGGGAGAATGATGAAAAATACATGTAGTCTTCTCCAAATAGAAAATCGGGCGGAACGGTCTCAAGAATTTGAACCAGTGTGCAATCAGGGCAGAACCCCACATCCAGTGGAAACTTGCGCTCTTTCTCATTCAGTTGATTGCGGGTAAGTATGCGATCTGATGGCGGCATCATTCCAAGATCGACTACAGGATGTAGACCCACTCGATCACAACTGCGGCAACATGCGGATTCACAACGATTCAGAAATGTCTCTTGATTTTTCATGGGTGTTTTTTTGCTAATACTTGCTGGAAAATCGCAATTTGATGTCACGACCGAAACCTCAAATCGTCGCCGATGACACCAGCGGCCTTCAGCATTTTGATGTGGGCCAGGCGTTGATACTTGTCACCCTCGAACTCATTCAGATTCAATCCGTGTTTTCGATAGGCTTCATAGCATTCCTCCACCCCCTTGCGTGCGGTCCACTGCGGTCGATAAGACGTTAGCTTCTCCATGGCCTTGTCGAAATTTACCCGGTAATTGCGTGAGTCGGCGGGAGCATCATCAGCGAAACGGAGATCCGAGTTCGGGACGACATCGCGTACCATCTCGGCAATCTCACGGATTCGATAGTTCTCGGACGGCACGCCAATGTTGAATGCCTCATTGTGCACCACATCCCGCTCGGCTTTAAGAACCGATAGGAAGGCGAGGGAAATATCTGCGATGTGGACGATAGGCCGCCACGCTCTGCCATCGCTTTTAAGATGCACCTTTCCAGTCGTATAAGCCCATGCGGTGAGGTTGTTAAGCACGAGATCAAAACGAAGTCTGGGAGACACCCCAAAAGCCGTTGCGTTGCGAAGATAGGTTGGCGTGAAATTGTCATCAGCAAGTTGACTGATATCACGCTCTGCATAGACCTTTGACTCCCCATAGGGTGTCACAGGGTTGAATGCCGAGGTTTCTCCGAGAATGCCATCTCCGCCCGCACCATAGGTGCTGCATGACGATGCTAGCACAAAACGACAAACGCCCGCTTCTTTCGCACACTTGGCGACCCGCACCGCGCCTCGATAGTTGATATCGAGTGTCAGGTCCCGATCAATGTCGCCGAGCGGATCGTTCGATAATGCAGCCAGATGCAGCACGGCATCAATGCCGTAAAAATCCTCAACTGTGGCATCCCGAACATCCTTCTTGATGTTCGGGACCATCGGCAAACCGTCTCCAAAAGTGCTGGCACGATAGAGATCGCTATCCATCCCCACAACATCGCACCCCTCCCGTTGAAGCATCGGAGTGAGAACCGTTCCAATATATCCCAAATGTCCTGTCACAAGTACTTTCATGGCCGTATTTTTTGTTATTCCGAGATCAATCATCCCATGTTTTCCAGGGTGGATTTCCCTCCTGCCATAGGTCCTCAAGCAGCACTTTATCCCGCAGTGTGTCCATGCACTGCCAAAACCCCTCATGACGGTAGGCCATCAATTGACCATCGCCTGCGAGACGCTCCATGGGTTCCTTTTCCCACTGTGTGGAATCTCCATCGATGTAATCAAATACTTCCGGTTCCAGCACGAAGAAAGCACCGTTCACCCAGCCTTCGGCCGCTTGAGGTTTTTCCGAGAACTCCGTCACTCGATCTCCATCAAAGATCATGTGGCCAAAGCGGGCCGCTGGACGAACCGCTGTTACGGTTGCGATCCTGCCATGAGATTGATGGAATTTTAGCAACTTCTGGAGATCAACATTTGAGACTCCGTCGCCCCATGTCAGCATAAAAGGTGAATTCCCAACATAGGGTTTCAAGCGCTTGATCCTTCCACCTGTTAGCGTGGCGACACCTGTATCGATCAATTCCAGGTTCCAGTCGGGACGTCTATTCCCGTGGGACTCCACCGCTCCGGCGGCCAGATTCACGGTGAGATTGCTTTCCAATGAGCAATAATCGACAAAGTATTTTTTGATGTATTCCCCCTTGTAGCCCAAGGCTACGGTGAAGTCCTTCAAACCATAGTGCTCATAGTGCTTGAGGATGTGCCATAGGATCGGCCGTCCTCCTATTTCCACCATGGGCTTCGGCTTGACCTGGGTCTCTTCGGATAGACGACTTCCCACACCGCCCGCTAGTATCGCGACTTTCATGTTGAATTCTATGTGTTTTGTTGAGGAACTATGGCTCGGCATTTCCGCCCACCAGTGAGTTAAAAACTTTTAGAAGCTTCGTGGCTGTTATATCCCAGGTGCGCTCCGACAAGACCTTGCAGCGCGCGGCTTGACCCATCGCAGAAGATTTACTGCGGTCTTGCAGCAAGCCGAACAAGGCACCGGCCAATGCTCTGGGATCATTCCGATCCACCAGGATGCCGGTTCTGCCGTCCTCTATGGTTTCAGTCATCGCGCCCGCCCGGGTCGCAACGACAGGCGTGCCGGCGGCCATCGCTTCAATCGGTGGCAATCCGAAACCTTCGTTCCACAGCGACGGGAATGCGAACACATCCGCCTCATAGTAGCCGCGCACCAGTTCCTCGCGGGGGACATTGCCGCGGAATGCGACGCGGTCGCCCAACTCCTCGGGAAGCAGGTTCTTCAGATGGGCGATGTAGTCACTTTGATAGAGCGGAGCTAATTCGGACAATAGCGGATCACCCTGCTGCGGAAACATGTCGTCCAATGGACGGCTGGAATGTGCGCCAAATATGTCCAGACGC
>Ga0102855_1000787_pt1 | contig 9865 bp, 9 predicted proteins | sample Colrivmet1370B02_FD_78450 | JGI IMG/M metagenome (GOLD analysis project Ga0102855, IMG submission 78450) | Estuarine microbial communities from the Columbia River estuary - metaG 1370B-02 | ecosystem: Environmental > Aquatic > Marine > Intertidal zone > Estuary | place: USA: Columbia River Estuary...
GAATAATTTGTTGGTTTGTTCCCCAATAAAATAATTGTACTAACATCATACCAGTAAAGATGGTATAGAATGGTACTGGATCTGCCGGTCCTCCCATGGATTTAAATTTATCAGGATTTTCAGTTGTTAGCGTAGAAAGTCCATCTAAAATACTACCATCACCAATCATCATTAATCCAAATATTGGAACTAAAATTCCACCAATTAACAAACCAACTGCGTTAATAGAATCGGAAACTGCAACGGCTTTTAGTCCACCGAAAACAGCATAAATAGAACCAATAATTCCAATTCCCCAAACGCATATCCAGATGGATTGTGTATGTGTTACACCAAGCAATTCTGGCACATCAAACATACCGCTAATAGCTAAAGAACCTGAGTATAAAATTACAGGAAGTAAAACCACAACGTAACCAGTTAGAAATAAAACAGAGGTTAATGTTTTTGTAGTGACATCAAAACGGGTTGCTAAAAACCCAGGTACTGTTGTTAATCCGCCTTTTAAATATCTAGGCAGTAAAAACATAGCAGTGACTACCATTGCTATTGCGGCTAAAGTCTCCCAAACCATAACTGATAAACCACTTGCGTAAGAAGCCCCATTTAATCCAACAATTTGCTCTGTAGATAGGTTGGTTAATAATAATGATCCAGCAATTACACCAGCCGTAAGGCTACGACCACCAAGGAAGTAACCATCAGACGACGATTCTTCAGTATTTCTTGTTTTGTAATAGGATATTATAGCAACAAGTGCTGTAAACCCAATGAATGTTAGGAATTGCATAGTTTATCAATTAGTTGGTTAGTATTTAGTTTAGTAACAGGGGTTTCAATTGCAATATTCCATTTCACGTGGTAAGTTTCATTTGGTTGCAGCGTTTGTAATCCTATTTTATTATTAAAATTATCTGCAGCACCAGTCATTGGTTCAATAGCAATAGCATTGCGATTTCCTGGAGTGTAGAGTTGCAGAAAGTTTTCTTTTGATGTAGATCTTATATTAAGGTCATATTTTGGTGTTGAAAAATCAATTTCGTTCTTTTTAAGCGGGAAACCATCATCTAATTTTACATCTTTTAGTTTAAATGGCATTTCAAGATATAAAGCCGTTGTACCTGTAATAATTTGTTGATTATCAAATACATATTTTTTATCGCTTTTAAAATTTATTGTGCTCTTATCTAAATCAGTACTATAAAAATAAGGATGCCATCCTATAGAAAAAGGGAAGGTCTTTTTGTCTTTATTTTTAACTTTGATGGCTAAAGTCATTCCGTTTTTACTTAATGTGTAAGTTAATTCTATATGGAACTTAAAAGGAAAGCCTTTATCCTTACCGTAATTTTTATATTGCAAGGTTACAGAAGCGAAATCTGATGTTAACTCTTTATTAATAAGAACAAATGTTTTGTTATAAACTAAGCCGTGTATGGCATTGTTTTTGTCCGTTTCATTGCAGTTTAATTTATGTTTTGAATCCTTAAAAGTGTATTCGCCATCTTTGATTCTGTTAGCAAAAGGAAAAAGAATAGCAGATGCGTAATTGTCTTTATAGGTTGAAGAATCGAATTCTTTAACAATTTGAGTGTTTTCAAATGAAAAATTACTTAATCGACCACCTTGGTTAAGGCAAATTTGCGCTTTTGATTCTCCATTAGAACTTACCAGTTCAAGGTAGTATAATCCGTCAGTTTCTATTTCTTTTAGTGTATACAAGTTCTTATAGTGATTTTCTAAGAATTAAACGGTTAGGGTTTTCAACTTGAGCGAATTCATTATTTAAAATCATTTCGGCTAAGCGCTCTCCCATTAAGTTAAAATTGGTTGATATGGTTGTTATTCCATCTCCTACAATTTCTTTTAAAAGTGTATCGTTGTATGAAATAATGCCAATATCTTTTGCAAGAGTTAAATGCTCATCCTTAATTCTCTTTATGATTCGGATTAAATTTTTATCATCTAAAATGATGTATAATTCTCCTTTCGATAATTCTCTGTCAATTAAAGTATCAATAATTTTATGTTGAATACAATTGTGAGTGCAAAACAAATTGAAGCCCTCTAAAATCCCCTTAGGTTGACGCTCTTGGTTATACAATAATATTATTTTTTGATATTTTTTTATTTGTTTCAATCCGGATTGTAAGCCATTATGTATATCTTTCTTAAAATTTTGATAGATAGATGGATACTCCATTAATTCTGGATGGATTTGGTCTAATATATAGACCTTATCATCTGGAAGTCTATTAATTACAGTCTCGGTCCCTTTTAAATTGGCAGGCATTATAACGTAATAGCTGTAATGGCCAGCATTATCATTAATAAGTTTGTTAAAAACATCTAGGTTAAAATGATGAAAAAATATATTCACTTGAACATTCTTTCCCATACAATTTATAAAGGAATTGTATAAATCTTCTTTAAAAGAGTTGAACTCATCAAAAAGCAAAAATATTTTTTGATTAACATCAATATCTTCACTCAATACATAATAACCTTTACCAACAACAGATTGAACAATACCTCGAGTCTTTAATTCGTTGAATGCATTAAGTACAGTGTCTCTAGATAGTGAATGTTGGTTTTTAATGCTATTTAAGGAAGGTAGTTTATCACCTTTTTTAAGGGTGCCATTTATTATAGCATCTTCAACAGATGTAACAATTTGTTTGTACTTAGGTGTGCCAGATTTATTTTTAATAATTACAATCCCCATGCTACAAATATAAAATAAAATTTTAAACATATATACTAGTAGGTACTGGTAGGTAATTTTATTTTTCAATAAACAGACTAATTAACACTGCATATCCTACTTTTGATACTAATTTATTCACAGGGGCTTTATTGTAGTTAATATACAGGTTTAAGTTTTACTTCCCCTAGCGGTGGCAAAAGTTTAACTACTGATATGAAAATATGTGATAAATAATTGTACATTATTGGTATGAATGATTTTAAATTTATTTGATATTTACATATATGATTTTAAAAACTAGTTCACGAATATTAAAAATCCATCCTAAGGATAATATAGTTGTTGCTTTATGTGATTTAAATAAAGGATTAACAATTCAAATTGATGCTGGTGAATTTCAGCTTGTAACCAATGTTGCTTCTAAACATAAATTATCAATTGAAAATTTAAATATTGGGGATTCTATTTTCATGTATGGGGTAGTGGTTGGAAAAGCAGTTAGAGAAATTCAAAAAGGGGAATCCATAACAACCTTTAATATTTCTCACAAAACAGCATCATATGAACTCCCAAAATTAAAAAAGAAAATTAAATGGGAAGCTCCAAATTCTTCTGATTTTTTGAATCGAACATTTTTAGGGTATCATAGAGACAATGGTGCAGTTGGCACTGAAAATAATTGGTTAATCATTCCTCTAGTTTTTTGTCAAAATCGAAATGTTGAAATTCTAAAAAAAACCATGTTAGATAAATTTGGTTACGAGAAATCTCCTACAGACACCTACTATTTAGATGAGCTTATTTTAAAATATAATTCTGGAGCCTCAGAAAATGAGCTTCTGGAAGTGGATTTAATAAAAAGTAGTCATAATAACAAAAATAAGCCCTTGTTTTCTAATGTTGATGGAATTTATTTTTTAACTCACGATGGAGGTTGTGGGGGCGCTACTTCTGATTCAGTTACACTCTGTAATTTATTTGCAGGTTACATCAATAATCCAAATATTGCTGGAGTTACAGTTTTGAGTTTAGGCTGTCAACATGCTCAGATTAAGCTTTTAAATCAATCGCTAAAAAGGATAGCTCCGAATTCAAAAAAACCAGTTTATTTTTTAGAACAACAACAAAGTAAATCTGAACCAGAATTTCTGGCAGATGCTATAAAAAAGACATTTACTGGTTTGATAAAAGCCAATAAAGTTTCAAGAGCTCCAGCGCCTTTAAGTAAGTTAACACTGGGCTTAGAATGTGGTGGCTCCGACGGGTTTTCTGGCATTTCTGCCAATCCAACCTTGGGCTATGTTTCGGATGTAATTGTTGGTCTTGGAGGCTCTGCAATCCTTTCTGAATTTCCTGAGCTAAATGGCGTAGAACAAGAACTTATCAATCGTTGTGTTGAAATTGATAAAGCTGAGAAGTTTGCCAAAATCATGGAGGCTTATAACACTAAAGCAACAGCTTTGGGTGCTGGGTTTTCTGCAAATCCATCTCCTGGAAATATAAAAGATGGACTCATAACAGATGCTATTAAGTCTGCTGGTGCTTCGAAAAAAGGAGGCACTTCGCCAGTGGTTGATGTGTTGGATTACACAGAACAGTTAATAAAACCCGGTTTAAACCTATTATGTACCCCCGGGAATGATGTGGAATCTACTACAGGTCTAGCGGGTTCAGGAGCTAATTTGATTTTATTCACAACAGGACTTGGAACGCCTACAGGTAATCCAGCTGTGCCAGTTGTAAAGGTATCCACGAACACTAAGCTGTATAATAAAATGAACGATATTATAGACTTTAATACAGGTACTATTATTGAAGGTACAGATACCATAGAAGATTGTGGTAAAGCATTGCTTGAGTTTATCATAAAAGTAGCAAGTGGAACCATACAACCACATGCACGAAGATTAGACCAAAACGATTTTATTCCTTGGAAACGAGGCTTATCGTTATAAATTTAGATATATGAAAACAAAATTTTCTTTAAAGAATAAAAGCGCCATCATTACAGGAGGCGGGAGTGGCATAGGCAAAGCCATTGCTGAAACATTTTCTCAACAAGGAGCTCATGTACATATTTTAGATTATGATTTACAATCTGCCTCAGAAGCCGTTGAAGCCATTAAGGCAAAGGGGTTTTTAGCTACTGCCTATCACTGCGATGTCGCGAATTTTCAACAAGTTTCAGATACAATTTCAAATATATCATCTCATACCTCAGTCGATATTTTAATTAATAACGCAGGCGTAGCGCATGTGGGAAATATTGAAACCTGTGAGGAGGAAGATTTAGATAGGTTATACAATATAAACATCAAAGGGGTTTTTAATTGTACGAAAGCTTGTATTTCATTAATGAAAACTCAAAATAGCGGAGTGATTTTAAACTTAGCGTCCATTGCCTCTTCTGTTGGTGTTTCTGATCGTTTTGCCTATTCTATGACAAAAGGAGCGGTATTAACAATGACATATTCTATAGCAAAGGATTATATTAACCACAATATTCGTTGTAACTGTATTTCTCCAGCTAGAGTACACACGCCATTTGTTGATGGCTTTATTAAAGAAAACTATCCAGGAAAAGAATCGGAAATGTTTGAAAATTTATCAAAAACCCAACCTATTGGTCGGATGGGAATTCCACAAGAAATAGCAGATTTAGCATTATTCTTGTGTTCTAACGAATCTAGCTTTATTACAGGCTCTAACTATGGAATAGATGGCGGCTATGTCACACTTAACTCAAAATAAAAATAAATGAAACTTATTAGATTTGGAACTATTAATAAAGAAAAACCAGGGGTTTTGTTGCCCAATGGAACCAAGTTAGATGTATCTGCATTTGTATCTGACTACAATGAGGATTTTTTTGGTAATGATGGAATAGAAAAACTACAAAATTGGTTAAATAAAAATCAAGATTTATGTCCAATTGTGGAAGATACAATCCGATTAGGTGCGCCGCTTGCACGACCATCTAAAATTGTTTGTGTTGGACTTAACTATGCCAAACACGCTGCCGAAAGTGGAATGGACGTTCCTCAAGAACCTGTACTCTTTTTTAAAGCAACTTCTGCTATTGTAGGGCCCTTTGATAATATTATAATCCCTAAAAGTAGCACCAAGACAGATTGGGAAGTTGAACTCGCTGTTGTAATTGGAAAGACAGCTTCCTATGTAAGCGAAAAAAATGCCATGAACCATATAGCTGGTTATGTTTTACACAACGATGTAAGTGAACGTGCCTTTCAAATAGAACGTTCAGGTCAATGGGTAAAAGGAAAAAGCTGCGATACTTTTGCTCCCCTTGGTCCTTTTATTGCAACAAAAGATGAAATTACAGACCCCAATAATTTAAATCTTTGGTTGAAACTCAATGGCGTAATTATGCAAAATAGCAGTACCTCAGACTTTATTTTTAATATTCAGCATGTAGTGAGTTATATTAGTCAGTTTATGACTTTACTTCCTGGCGATGTTATTTCTACGGGCACACCTTTTGGTGTTGGGCTTGGATTAACACCTCCAAAATACCTTAAGAGTGGTGATATTGTTGAATTAGGGATTGAACATTTAGGTGTTTCCCGCCAAGTATGTAAATCCTATAAATGATCATAGATAGTCATCAACATTTTTGGAAGTATGATCCAGTGAGAGACGCATGGATAGATACTTCTATGGATGCCATTAGAAAGGATTTTCTTCCCAAAGATTTCTTGCCGATTTTAAAAGCCAATACTATTGATGGCTGCATAGCAGTTCAAGCTGACCAATCTGAAACCGAAACCGAATTTCTGTTGCAATGTGCCGATAAAAACCCGTTTATAAAGGGCGTGGTAGGCTGGGTAGATCTTACGTCCAACAATTTAGAAGAGCGTCTTGAATATTATGCATCTAACTCTCTGTTTAAAGGGGTTCGTCATATCGTTCAAGCAGAAAATGATGACTATTTGCTAAGAAAGGATGTACAAAATGGAATTGGGAAGCTTTCAAAATACGATTTAGCGTATGATATTCTTGTTTATTCACATCAGCTGCCATCGGCAATTGCACTAGTTAAAGCGTTTCCCAATCAAAAATTTATTTTGGACCACATTGCAAAACCAACTATCTCGAAACCTATTAGCGAAATATGGGTTCATAATATCAAACAGCTTTCTAAACATAAAAACGTTTACTGTAAGTTATCGGGGATGGTAACCGAAACTATTAATTTTGAATTTAAGGAGGACGATTTTAAACCCTATATAGATATTATTTTTAAAGCTTTTGGTCCTGACCGAATTATGTTTGGTTCGGATTGGCCCGTTTGTTTGTTAGCTGCAAACTATGATAAAGTGTTAAAGATTGTAAATGATTATTTAGAAAACCAATCCATTGAGGTGAAAAATAATATCTTAGGTAAAAATGCAATAAAAATATATAATCTTTAAAAATATGGATTTAGGACTAAAAAATAAAGTTATCGTGGTCACTGGTGGTTCAAAAGGGATTGGAGGTGGTATTGTGTGTCTTTTAGCTAATGAGGGTGCTATTCCAGTAATTTTAGGAAGAAATAAAGAAAGTATTTTCAAAGCAATAAGTGATTACAAACAAAATGGCTATGAAGTAGGGTACGCAATTGCAGAATTAACTAATCCAAATCAATGTGAAGCAGCAATCGATTCAATCATCAAAAACTTTGGTCGCATTGATGGTCTTGTTAATAACGCAGGGGTTAATGATGGGGTTGGGCTAGAAAATGGCTCTTACGAAGAATTTATTAATTCAATCAAACGGAATCTGGCACATTATTATCAAATTGCACAATTGGTTCTTCCACAATTAAAAAAAACAAAGGGTGCAATTGTAAACATAGGATCTAAAACATCGGTAACTGGTCAAGGGGGTACTTCTGGATATGCAGCAGCTAATGGAGGTCGGAATGCACTTACAAGAGAATGGGCTGTTGAACTTTTACCCTATGCCATTCGAGTAAATTGTGTTGTTGTGGCAGAATGTTTCACACCACTTTATGAGAAATGGATTAATACATTTGACAATAAAGATGAAAAATTAGCTGCCATTACAAATAAAATTCCTCTTGAAAAACGAATGACAACTACAGAAGAAATTGCCAATACTGTCGCCTTTTTATTATCAGAGCGGTCAAGTCATACTACCGGTCAGTTAATTTATGTAGATGGAGGTTATACTCATTTAGACAGAGCATTGAATGCAAATAATTAATTCAAGAAAGTGAGTAAAACTAATAAATATTGTTTAGCATTAGATCTAAAAAACAATTTAGATAAAATTGCTACGTATAAAAATTACCACCAAAATGTATGGCCCGAAATTCAAAAAAGTTTAAGAGATACTGGAATTAAGAATGCTGAGATATACAATACAGGAAATCGCTTATTTATGATTTTAGAAGTTGACTCCTCTTTTTCGTTTGAAAAAAAAGCAAAAATGGATGCTAAAAACTCAAAAGTTCAAGACTGGGAAGCATTGATGTGGAGTTTCCAACAAGCGCTTCCCAACAGTAATCCAAACGAGAAATGGGTTTTGATGGACAAAATTTATGATTTAAATGCATAGAAACATATGAAACAACAGATAAATTACAAGTATCCTTCAGTTGATGATTTACGAAGTCGAGCCAAGGCTAAAATTCCAAAATTTGCATTTGAATACTTAGACGGTGGATGTAATAACGATGTAAACTTGAAAAAAAATACGTCTCGTATAAGAGACGTAGAACTCAAGCCAAAATACCTGGTCGATTACACACCTCCTAATCTAAAGACTGAGCTTTTTGGACACGAATATGACGCTCCTTTTGGTATTTCACCAGTAGGGTTACAAGGACTCATGTGGCCGAAGTCGCCCGAAATATTAGCAAAAGCAGCATTTGATCACAATATTCCATTTGTATTGAGCACGGTAACAACAGCTAGTATAGAGTCCATTTCCGAAATAACAGAAGGCCGCGCATGGTTCCAGTTATACCATCCTGCCGAAGAACGTGTAACAAAAGATCTCTTGAAAAGAGCAGAAGCCGCACATTGTCCTGTCCTTGTTATTTTGGCCGATGTTCCTTCCTTTGGCTATCGCCCACGGGATATACGCAACGGCTTATCGATGCCACCAAAAATGACAGTTTCAAATATTTTATCAGCAATGAAACGACCTCATTGGGCGCTAAACACTCTGATTAATGGACAACCAAGTTTTGAAATATTAAAACCCTACATGCAAAAAAACCTGAATTTAAATCAATTAGCTAAATTTATGGATGCAACGTTTTCTGGTCGTTTAAATGAAGATAAAATAAAGCGTATTCGAGACCTCTGGAAAGGAAAATTAGTATTGAAAGGTGCAGAGTCTATACATGATGTTGAAAAAGCCTACCAACTCGGGCTTGATGGAGTTATTATATCTAATCATGGCGGAAGACAAGTAGATGTAGGTCAGGCCACAATAGAATCTTTAAATACCATTGTCCCACTATATAAAGATAAAATCAAAGTAATGATGGATAGTGGTATTCGGGGTGGAGCCGATGTAGCACGTGTCATGGCAAGCGGTGCTGACTTTAGTTTTATGGGACGCACTTTTATGTATGGAGTTTCGGCTTTGGGGAAAAAAGGTGGGAATCACACCATAGCCATGCTTAAAACTCAATTAACGCAAGTTATGGAACAAATGAGCTGTGCTGAAGTAAATGATTTAACAAAGAACTTAATTTAGGCATATAGATATCATATTATGAACAAAAGAGCTTTTTTTTTATTCGTTACTTTATGTGTTTCACTATACGGTACTACACAAAATGAAATTAAAAAATATATACCAAGTGAAGAAAATTTAGCAGCTCGAAAATGGTTTGAGACGGCAAGATTTGGACTTTTCATTCATTGGGGTGTATACAGTATTTTGGGTGACGGGGAGTGGGTTATGAATAAAAAAAATATTCCAAAGGATACTTACGAAATATTACCTTCACTATTTAATCCAACAGAGTTTGATGCATATCAATGGGTTAAAACAGCAAAAAATGCGGGGATGAAGTATATCACAATTACTAGTAGACATCATGATGGATTTTCAATGTTTAATTCAAAGGTCACTGATTACAATATTGTAAGTCAAACACCCTATAGCAAAGACATC
>Ga0102855_1000793_pt1 | contig 9831 bp, 9 predicted proteins | sample Colrivmet1370B02_FD_78450 | JGI IMG/M metagenome (GOLD analysis project Ga0102855, IMG submission 78450) | Estuarine microbial communities from the Columbia River estuary - metaG 1370B-02 | ecosystem: Environmental > Aquatic > Marine > Intertidal zone > Estuary | place: USA: Columbia River Estuary...
CAATTCATTTGAAGAACCCGTCTATTGTTTGGTAGATGTTTTGGATTATAACAAACGCAAAGATCGTCAGGTACTCGATAATATTGATTTTTACAAGTATCCAGAAAATTATGAATCTGATTTTATGCGTTTTGCTACGGTAACCGATTTCTTTATTGCAGGACATTTTTATGGGAATGGAGCTCCTTATCTTTTTACAAGAGAAGATGCAAAATCTAAGGAATTTAAGATACAATATGTGGCTGATATTTCTTGTGATGTGAATGGACCTGTTGCCTCTACAATAAGAGCCTCTACAATAGCATCGCCTCTATATGGTTATCATCCCGAAACCGAATCTGAAGTAGATTATAAAGAGAAAGAAGCGATAGTCGTAATGGCGGTAGATAATTTACCGTGTGAATTGCCAAAAGATGCTAGTGAGGGTTTTGGAGAGTTGTTTTTAAAGAATGTAATTCCTGCGTTTTTCAACAATGATGAAGAGGGTGTTTTGCAACGTGCAAAAATGACAGAAAAAGGAAAGCTAACCAAACGTTTTTCTTATTTACAAGCCTATGTTGATGGGAAAGAATAAATGACTGGGGACCAACAATTTTTAATAGACTTGGCCAAAATGAAAATGCCTTTTGGAAAATACAAAGGTCGTTTTCTAATTGATTTGCCAGAACACTACATTGTTTGGTATAAAACGAAGGGTTTTCCTAATGGAAAATTAGGGAAACAAATGGCGTTGGTTTATGAGCTTCAACTAAACGGGCTTGAAGAGATGATCAGAGAATTAAGGAAGAGATACTAATATCTTACAGCAACACCGTATGTTATATGAGCGATTCCTATGATAGAAAGAGCCGCATGCCAATAACTTGGAATCAAGAAACAAATAACTGCTAAAAGAATACTTACACCAGATAAGACCAACAAGTTTTTACGTTGTTTCTTCATAGATAGTGCTAATAAAACTCCGTAAAGAACTAGAAAAACTGGAGTGAGGTAATCTATGAAACCCAAATTCATGAGTGTTGTTAAGACTAAAAAAATCACTGTAAATTTAAGAATATAGTTGCGAGATGCTATTTTAGTTTCTGTATTCCAAAGTTTGTATTCAAACTTTTTAGCAGTTCTTTTCCCTCCAAAAAATAAAGCCAAAGAAGAAAACAGAAAAACAAAAAAAATGAGTGCAAAGATTACTATTTCTATAATTTGAGGAGAAAGCATGCCCATTGGGTTGTCATCGATTAGAAAGCCTTCTATTATCGAATTAATAATAGATCCCGCAATAAAGAAATACAATCCAATTAGAATACTTGTCAATCCTTTTAAAGTGAAATTACTTTCAAGAGTATCATGCATATCTTTGGTATTTAATTGCTAAGATATAAAAATCAAACCTATAAGTTTATAATCGTTTTTCTGATGGCTACTAAATTCGTTAACAGCGCTTCCAAGTTATCCAAATGCAACATGTTAGCACCATCACTTTTTGCATTGGCAGGATCAAAATGAGTTTCTATAAACAGGCCATCTACGTTATTTACAATTCCAGCCCTTGCAATCGTTTCAATCATTTCTGGCCTTCCTCCAGTTACACCAGCAGTTTGATTGGGTTGTTGAAGTGAGTGAGTAACATCTAAAATTGTTGGAGCAAATGCTCGCATTTCTGGGATTCCTCTAAAATCTACAATCATATCCTGATATCCAAACATGGTTCCTCGATCTGTGATCCAAGCTTTTTGAGAGCCTGCATCTTTTACTTTTTGAACTGCGTGTTTCATTGCGCCAGGACTCATAAATTGTCCTTTTTTTAAGTTCACAACTTTTCCAGTTTTTGCTGCTGCAACAACTAGATCTGTTTGGCGAACTAAGAAAGCAGGAATCTGTAAAACATCTACATATTGAGCTGCTTTTGCTGCATCTGAAACTTCATGAATATCTGTCACAGTTGGCACTCCAAAAGTTTCGGAAACTTTACGTAAAATTTTCAATGCCTTTTCATCTCCAATTCCTGTAAAACTATCAATTCTACTTCTATTCGCTTTTTTAAAGCTCCCCTTAAAAATATATGGAATTTCTAATTTATCAGTAATTTTAATTACTTTTTCGGCGATTCTTAGTGCCATTTCTTCACTTTCTATGGCACAAGGGCCAGCAAGTAAAAAAAAATTATCAGCGTCCGTGTGTTTTATGTTTGGAATTTCAGAGAGTATCATTCGTTAAAATTTTTGTCAAAAATACGAAATTAAATTAGCTATATTTAACCTTTTAAAATCTAATGTGAATGAAAATAAAAGTGACACTGATTATGTTATTAATGGCTTTGATTTCCTGCCATAATAAGAAAAAAGTAGTATCGAAAGTAGTCTTTTCTAATGAATACAAAATAGATTCAAATACGGTAAAAAAGCATTTATATACCTTAGCTTCTGATAAAATGGAGGGGAGAAGGACTGGAACTGCTGGTATAGAAAAAGCGGCAGTTTATATAGAAAAAGAATTTAAACGAATAGGTCTAACTACTTTCAAAGATTTAAAAACATTCAGACAGCCCTTTACTTTTAAAAATAGAAGTACTGAAAAAGAGATTACGGCAAGTAATATCATTGGTGTTCTAGAAGGAAAAAGCAATAAAAATGAATTTGTGATTTTTTCTGCACATTATGATCACTTGGGAATTCTAAAAAAAGCGGAACAAGTTGATAGCATATATAATGGAGCAAATGACGATGCTTCAGGGGTAACAGGCGTATTAGCTCTCGCTGAATATTTTAAAAATAAAAATTTTAACGAGCGCACTTTGGTTTTTATTGCCTTTGCAGGGGAGGAAATGGGGTTAAAGGGCTCTTCACATTTTGGTAAAGAAATTGATGCTACAAAATTTGTGGCTGGAATCAACTTAGAAATGATTGGTAAAAACCCAATTTCCGGACCAAATACAGCTTGGTTGACTGGTTTTGAACGTTCTGATTTTGGCAAAATTATTCAGCGAAATTTAAAAGGATCACACTATCAGTTATTTCCAGATCCGTATCCTAAATTTAATCTATTTTTTAGATCAGACAACGCTTCTTTGGCACGTTTGGGGGTACCTTCTCACACTTTTTCAACAACACCAATTGATGTTGACAAGGATTATCATCAAGTATCTGATGAGGCAGGGACTTTGAATATGACAGTCATTACTCAAACCATCCAAGCTGTTGCGAAGGGAACAGAAAGTATTGTCAAGGGAACCGATACTCCTACAAGAGTTGTTTTGGAATAAAAATAGTTCCCTCTTTTTTATTGGAGTTTCGCTTTAAAGACAATTCATATTTTACAAAGCTTTTGTATTTTTACCTTTTATAAAAATTCTTTTGATGAATATACATTTTATTGCCATTGGCGGAAGCGCAATGCACAACTTAGCAATTGCCCTTCACCAAAAAGGTTACCAAGTTTCAGGTAGTGATGATACCATCCATGATCCCTCCAAATCTCGTCTAGAAAAGTATGGTTTGTTACCTTTTGAGTTTGGTTGGTTTCCAGAAAAGATTTCCTCAAATTTAGAGGTAATTATTCTTGGTATGCACGCAAAAAAAGACAATCCTGAATTGTTAAAAGCTCAAGAATTAGGGTTAAAAATTTATTCCTATCCTGAATTTTTATATGAACAGTCTAAAGACAAAACTCGAGTTGTTATTGGAGGTTCACATGGTAAAACGACGATTACTTCCATGATTTTACATGTGTTGAATTATCACGAAAAAGAGGTGGATTATATGGTTGGAGCTCAATTAGAAGGGTTTGAAACCATGGTACATTTAACAGAAGAAAATGATTTTATCGTTTTAGAAGGTGACGAATATTTGAGTTCCCCCATAGATCGACGACCTAAGTTTCATTTATACAAGCCAAATATTGCTTTATTGAGTGGAATAGCCTGGGATCATATCAATGTTTTTCCAACTTTTGAAAATTATATAGAGCAGTTTAAAATTTTTACGGATTCTATGATCCATGGAGGAAGTATGATGTATAACGAGGAAGATACAATTGTGAAAGAAGTCGTAGAATTATCAGAAAATCACATTAAGAAATATCCTTATGCAACTCCAAATCATTATATTGAAAATGGCATTACATTTTTGGAGACAACAGCAGGAGATTTACCCTTAGAAATTTTCGGAAAACACAACTTGCAAAACCTTGCGGGTGCAAAATGGATCTGTCAACACATGGGAATTGATGAAGATGGTTTTTATGAAGCAATTGGAAGTTTTAGTGGCGCAAGTAAGCGTTTAGAAAAAATTGCAGAAACGAATGCTTCAGTAATTTTTAAAGATTTTGCACATTCACCGAGTAAAGTAGCTGCAACCACGAAAGCAGTCAAAGAACAGTATACTGAGAGAACCGTATTGGCTTGTTTAGAATTGCATACCTATTCTAGTTTGAATGCTGAATTCTTATCAGAATACAAAAACTCGTTAAAATCTGCTGATACGGCAGTTGTTTTTTATTCCCCAAAAGCAGTAAAAATAAAACAACTAGAAGCTGTTACATCGCAACAAATTGCGGAGGCTTTTCAACGAGATGATTTGATAATTTACACGAGCCCACAAGAGTTTAAAGATTTTTTATTCCGTCAAAATTTAGACAAAGTAGCGCTTGTTTTGATGAGTTCTGGAAATTATGGAGGATTGGATTTTGAAGAAGTTAAGAGGTTGCTTTAGTTTTTTACATGATGGCATCGTTGTCCTTCATCTATTATTTTTAAACCACTATACTTAGGTATTGTCTAGTGCATTAGGATTGAACCTCTTTTGAAGAGAAACCTGGTTGATTCATTCACCATCGTAGGTCTTTTTTGAAAAAATAGATTTATGGTCTGAGAAATAAACAAGAACTCGCTGGTCTTCCTTTGATTTTTTTGATTCAATAAACCTGTCTATGCCCAAAATTTTGAATAATTTATTGTTGAGACTATTGATTGTATCTAACTTAATCTTATTGTTTTGAGGGTAACTGAGATGGGAGTTTTCAACCACATCGTATATCTTTTGAGAGAAAACTTCTTGATTTGAAAGGATAAGATTCATGATTGTATTTTCATTATCCTTTAGAAGATAATCTACTCCTTTATACCTGAGTCCAAGCTTAGATATTTGTGGCATTTGATTTTGTTTGTATCGTATAAAAAAGATTCCACAGACAATTATAAAAAGCGCAAAAATTCCAGCATTGTACAAACCAATATACAATTCATTAGGAGTCGTATAAATATACTGTTGATCCGTTTGAATTCTTGGTAAAATGAGCCCAGAAATAGGATAATTGATAGTACGACCATTTTTAAAACTATAAAGAGTATCATTTAACACAAATGCTGATTTGTTAAAAATACTGATACTTAAGTTTTTTCTTTCTAAAGGTTCAAATGAATTTGTTTTGAAATCTACTAACTGGGTTTTATCATTGAGAGTGTTTACGATAATTTTTTTACCATGTTTTATGTAATTGACAAAAAAGGGAAGATTTGATATTCCAAGGTTTGTCCATTTTTTTGTCAAAAAATTAAACTTCCAAATCTCCTTGTTTTCTTCAAAACTAAAGCCATCAAAAAGATTTATTATTTTACCATTAGTAACAAAATAATCTTCGTCAATTAAAATTCCTTTATGATCATACAATCCAGGAGCCAACAGCGTTCCTTTGGTTGGGTAAAATTCCCATTCCTTTGTTTTTTCATTGAAATAGTTGAAAAAATTTCTTGTACTCCAAAAGCCATAACCTCCAAATTTAAAAATAGTGTCATTTTTTTTAAATACGTGACTCCCAAAGGACATCTTGTGATCAAATGAGTTATCAATTCGTTTTAGGGTGTCATTTATGGATTCATACACCATCCCACTTGATTTGTTTACAATTCTTGTGGTATTGTTTTTCCATTTAAACAATTTAAAATCTTTATCTAACGAATATTCCTTTCCAAAAATATTTTTAGGAACATAAAAATCATCAATAATTTGATTTTTAATAGTTACAATGCTTATATTATCGTCGTTTTGAACAAAAAAAACATCCTTATCACTAGAAAAACAGATTCCATCATCAAGACTCAATAAGAATTGTGGAATCAATACTATAATAATAAATAACGACCTGCTTTTTTTTAATATCATAACCCCTAGATGTAATATTGTTTGTATTAAAAGATAGTATTACAATATTAATATTAATATAATAATATCTATTAAACAACTTTTTTGGCCTTTTTTATTCCCTTGTTTTACGGTACTTTGAATCATTCCCTTTGTTTAATTGGGTTTTCATCGAATTTATTTTTTAGTGTTTTTTTACTTTTTTAGAAATAGAATAATAATAAAACGTAATTTTAGGAATAACTGAAAAGTGAAGGTTGAACTGAATTGTTACTTTTTGAGCATGAATCGCTTTTGAATTGCTTTTTTAAGCACACTCGGGTAATATTCTTTTAAATCTGAAAACAGCGATGGACCTGTATCGTAACTTCGTGCAATACTGTTTCCAAAATAGTTGTAATTAAGTTTGAAATTGTCAGCAAGTCTTGCTCGTATTTTTTTAGGTTTCGTGAACTTTTTTTGAGGTAATGTCGCAATAAATCCAAAACCTCCTACATCCCCTAAGTTTGTCTTTTTGTAAAATAAGTGTATAAATTTTTCTTCAAATTGTCTGGAAACTGAAAAATGGTATCCCAAGTCATTTTGCATAAATGTCCCGTAATTCAAACGAATGTCAACATCGTGTTTTCTCCACCTGTAGTTTAATGTTGCATTGTAAAAAGATTGTTGATTTGAGTTATAAATAGGAATCACTTCTTCGTCGAGATAAGAATAACGTGTCATCCCGTAATTAAATGAAACATGAAAAGCCTCTTCTTGTAACAGTTTGTCGAATCGAATGTTGTATCCAAACCTATTGAACTGAAAGTACCCCAAAGATGCATTGATGAAACCATTATAAGGCAACTTAAAATCTTGTGAAAGCACCACCATGTATGGTCGTGAATAAAATTGATTATTCAAATCATTGATGATTACCATCTGATAGGATGCATTTAACTGAGTTCCATGCCCAAACACTGTTTGCATATTTGGTCTGGCGTATAGTTTTTCTTTCACTCCATTATCAAAATTTCCAAGTTGATAGTCTAAATGAAACCCCAGTTGAAAATCAAATTTGTAAAAGGAATTGTTGTAGGGCGTATGTTCTTTATACACCGATTCCATTTTTGCTACATTTAGAGAGGCGTATATCGATTTTGTATCTGTTTCAGAGTAGTTTTTATTCTGAATTGAAGAAAGCACCTTAAATGGAATGTTAAAATACACTACGGGAAGACCTGTGTTATAAATTAACAAGTGAGTTGGTTGATTGACCACTAAGTTCGATTCAGAAAGTGTTTTAAGCACCTCTTCTAGCGCATCTCCTTCAAAACGATAACGGTTATTTTCATACCCAACATAAAGTTCGTCATTCTTTGTAAATACACGAACATTTTCATATCCAAGGGAAACCATTTTTTTAGCCAACTCCTCTTGAGCTACAAATGAAGTAGTGAACATTAAGAATAAAAAACCAATAAAACGTATTACCATATCTGATATTTGTAAGCGATCATGGCGGCTGGTTTGTTGAGATCCCATAATCCAGCTTTCAAGACGAACCTATTAAAAAATGTATGTGAAAGCCCTAAGTGTATGTTTTTTGAGTCATATTCCATGGACAATGAAGTATTAGGTAAGTTTTTATGTGAGATTTCAGCACCGCCAAAAAGCCCTAAAAAATCGTAACGATCTAGTCCTAAAACATCGGAACCATATCCTATTGTTGGTTTGAATTGAAATCGATTCAGATTAAATGATTTTGTTAAAACTAGGTAGGTACCAGCATAATTAGTAGAAGCTGTGGATAAACCTAAATATTTTGTAAAATCTTGCGCACCAATGGTGATGCTAGGTGCATATTTTGTTTCTTTCAAAAGGCGAACACGAAAAGCAAACATTCGATCTGGAAAGTATTCTGTTTCAAAATTAACAGCTAAATTAAGTTCATGTGTATATCGAAACATGATTTCTACCGAGGGAAGAACGGTAACCGTCACAAAGCTAGGCATTCCCGGATTTTCTTTTTTATCGTATCGTTGAAAATATCCTTCAGGTATGTAAGAGGCACCTAATACCAGGGTTCTGTCAGGGTGCATTTCTGCAGTTGGAATAAAAAATAACCCCTGAGTTCCAGTTATAGATTGTGCATTGGCATAAAAACCAAAAAACAAAATAAGAAATAGATATTGTTTCATTTCAATTATAAATGACAAAAGTACTAGTATAAATGATATACTAGTACTTTTTAAACTTTTTTGTTGTTTTTAGTGTCTTACGATCGTGTGAACACGAGAGCTTTTGTCGTTTTTTAACTTTAAAAGATATACGTTGCTCTTTAAGTTGCTAATATCAATACTACTTTCTGAAGGAGAAACAGAAGTATTAAGAATTTCTCTTCCCATTACATCATAGATTCTTGCTTCTAATGTTTCGTTAAGACCTGAAATTAAAACTCTATTTCCTGTTGTTGGGTTCGGATATATTTTTAACTCTGGACTGTTTTCAAAGTTTCCCAAAGATAGCGAACTATTTATTGCAAACGATGGTGTGATTGCTTCTGCCGGTATTAAGTTAGTATCCTCACTCAAAAATCCTGCGATATCATCTATAGAAACCAATTTATTTGCATTAGAGAGCTTGAAAAATTTCACATACTCTCCATCTGATGTTGGTTTAAATGCACCATTTGCATCTGAATATATCAACATTGTTTTATTATCAGTAGACATGGTAACAGTCCATATTTTCCCTGAATTAATGGTCAATTGTGGTCCAGAAATCACTCCTCCGTAAATAGTTTGCCAAGAAGCTATATTGTCTACTGTACTTGTCGTTATTTCGTTTTCGAAAGTTAACTTAAGTGCTGCTAAATAGATGTTTTCTTGTGTTTTATAGTAGATGTCATTACCGTCAACTCCAATTGACACTTGTTGAGCTGATAAGCTAGAGATAATACAAATAGCGAATAGTAAGGTGTATATTTTTTTCATATTTTATTTATTTAATAGTTAAATTGTAACCATCAATTCCAACCAGGTAGGATTCAAGATGAACTAGATCTTCAAGAGTTATTTCTCCATTTTGAGTTACATCAAAAACGTTATTAAAAGTATCTGGGATTTCATATCCAGTTATTCCAAGAGTGTAGGAAGCAAAAAATACTATATCACTGACACCTACAGTTTTGTCTCCATCCAAATCACCAAGCCCAATAACATCAATATTTATGCTTGTTTTGTTGGTCGTAAAAATATCATCAGTAAATTTTATTTCTAAAGTATCTGAACCAAAGAATTTTTTATTTGGTGTATATAATAAGTTACCTGTTTCTAGAGATACGGTCCCTGAATCTAGTGCTTTTGTTGTGTTTAATGAGATCTCATCACCATCTGGATCTGAAATTGAGGCAAGTATATAGTCTTCAGTATTGAATCCAATTTTGATTGCAAAATCAGCAATGTCTGAAGGTGGTTGGTTGTAATCCAATATTGTTATTGCTAAGTTTTTTTCTGTTGTTACATCTGAAGTGCCATCTCCGGAACCTGAGTCATGTGAACCGTCTCCAGAACCTGAGTCATGCGAACCGTCTCCGGAACCTGAGTCATGCGAACCGTCTCCAGAACCTGAGTCATGCGAACCGTCTCCGGAACCTGAGTCGTGTGATGAAGATGTTGTTGCAGTCATGGTTACATTTACTTCATTATCACCATCG
>Ga0102855_1000796_pt1 | contig 9821 bp, 19 predicted proteins | sample Colrivmet1370B02_FD_78450 | JGI IMG/M metagenome (GOLD analysis project Ga0102855, IMG submission 78450) | Estuarine microbial communities from the Columbia River estuary - metaG 1370B-02 | ecosystem: Environmental > Aquatic > Marine > Intertidal zone > Estuary | place: USA: Columbia River...
GGCTTAATAACCCGCTTTAGTTGCTCCCACATTGGGAATAACGGAATGATTGAATCCCATTTACACTCCGTAGTGCCATAAGGCGGATCAGTCAAGATCATATCCACACTGCCATCAGGTATTTCTTTCATGCGCTCAAGGCAATCGCCATGCATTAAGTGAATGCTATCATCTTTGTAATCCAATTTATTCTCCAAATAAGTCGTTAAATCGATCTGTATTCGCCACTGTTGTTTCTTGCGTGGTGACTGATTGCTCTATTCGTTCTTTAGCAATATCATAATACTTGTCATCTAACTCTATTCCAATGAACTTACGCCCTAGATTCACACAAGCAACACCTGTTGTGCCTGAACCCATAGTAAAGTCAAGAACCGTTTCGCCTTCGCTGCTACTAGCCTCAATCAATCTTTGCATCAAGAGGACAGGCTTTTCAGTCGGGTGTACTTTTGACCTGCCAACTGGGAACTTCCATAGTGCTTTCTTACAGTGTTCATTGAAAGTAGCTTTTGGCTTACGCGCAAAGACACAAAACTCCATGCCTGACAGCCACAATCTATTGCCGTTCATTGGGGATGGGTTGGACTTTTCCCAAGCACACAAGCGCGTAGTAAGTTTGTGTCGCTTGAAGTGCGTAATAACCTCTGAGATTTGTTCAGTGCCACAAAATATATAAAAGCTACCAGAGCAAACTCTTACAGATTGATCTACCATAGTCCCCAAGTCAATCTCGCAAATATCAGCATCCCCTCTGTCTAGCTTTCGTAGTCCAGAACTCTTTTGATTTACTTCGCCATACGGAATGTCAGTCAATATCATATCAACCGATCCATCAGGTATTTCTTTCATGCGTTCTAGGCAATCGCCTTTCATTAAGTGAATACTATCATCTTTGTAATCCAATTTATTCTCCAAATAAGTCATTAAAAACACCAGTGTCTACTCGTGGGGTTTCTGTAATCGATTTAGCGGTTATTCGTTCTTTAGCAATAGAGAAATACTTGTCATCTAACTCTATTCCAATGAACTTACGCCCTAGATTCACACAAGCAACACCTGTAGTGCCTGAACCCATAGTAAAGTCCAATACAGTGTCACCTTCGTTGGTGTAGGTCTTTATCAGGTATTCCATTAGAGCGACTGGTTTTTGTGTTGGGTGTAACCCTCTCCCTATTCTTACGTTAAAATCTAACGATTTTCCTGTTGTTGGGTTTTTATCTTTGTAGATTTTACCCTTATTTTTACAAGAGCCTCTCAATGGTATTGCTCCGACCCCACGTTCATTCTTGCCAGTTTTGATGGGTTTATCCCTTAAAACCTTTAAAGGGTGATATTGTGGCATTTTACCGTTTAGACTAAAAACGCAAACATCTTCATGGTCTTTTAGTGGTTGCCTTTTTGCTTGCACAAAATTTCCTGCAAAATGTTTATTCCACACCCAGTTGTAACAATAGCCTTTCATATTGCTGCTGATAAGCGTAGTGGTAAACGGCTGTGAAGATGTCATTACAATAGCCCCACTGGGCTTAATAACCCGCTTTAGTTGCTCCCACATTGGGAATAACGGAATGATTGAATCCCATTTACACTCCGTAGTGCCATAAGGTGGATCAGTCAAGATCATATCAACCGATCCATCGGGTATCTCTTTCATGCGTTCTAGGCAATCGCCTTGCATTAAGTGAATACTATCATCTTTGTAATCCATGATCAATCCTTATCAAATAAGTCGTTTGTGATTAAATCATCGATGCGATCTTCTATTTCCATCACGCGAGATTCGAATTGAAAAATGCCAATGATGTCATTGTATTTTCTGGCCGACTCCAATAGCTCTTTGGTAGCACTTAGATGTGCCCGGAGAAAGCCAACGTCTTCGATTTCTTGTATTATGCTCATTTGCTTATTTGCTCCAATTCAATTAGTGTCGCTGACAGATTGATTTCTGGATCGGCAACCTGTGTGTGCTTAACCATTCCATTGCGGATGATAATCACAGCTTCATCTTGCTTGTCTTCTGTTGCGCCAAAAAACTCTAAATTGCGATACATGAATTGGAACATTTCGTCATATTCATCCTGTCGCACTTTACTACAAATCAACTTTCTGGCTTCGCGTACTTTATTCTCTCGAAACAATCCAACAATTTGAATCTTCCAATCGTCTGTTGATCCAACTGAATCTTTTGGGTCTTGTAATTTATGATCCACTACATTCATTTGAACAGTGTTGATAGTTTTTCGCAAATCTGGGTAGGTTGCTTTCACGTACAAATCTAATGTTTCCAGATCAAAATCGGCACCATTGGATACTAGGATTTCTGCAACACGTACAGTAAATTCAGTTTGATCTAGTGTTGCTATGTGGAATCCTTGACACCGTGAGTGCAATGCAGGAATTATTCTATTTGGATAGTTACACGTTAAAATGAATCTAACCGACGCATGATACTGCTCCATGACACCACGCAATGCAGCCTGTCCCTCTGGAGAAATATGATCTGCTTCATCAAGTAAAATTACTTTGAAGTTGCCCCATGGCATCGTTTCACTGAATGCTGAAATCTTCTTACGTATCATTTCAACACCATTATCACGACTAGCGTTGATAGTTAGAACGTCGGCTTTTTCCACACCCAATTCATTAATGAGCATTTTTGCCAATGTTGTTTTGCCTGTGCCAGGTGAGCCACTGAATAACAAATGTGGAATACCACCATCAGTAATCCAACTTTGTACTTGGCGCTTTTGGTCAGCGTCACGAAATACATAACCATCTACCGTATCTGGACGATAAGTTTCAACCCATAAATCTTTCATATTTTTCCTACTTTTCGAGTTCTTTTGGAAGTTCATCACTGACTGCAAGCATTTCCTTGTTGTCGAGCATGTAATATTTTTCATCAACGAGTTTGTCGATCCTAAAGCCCGGAGTCCATCTACCATGCGCGACTAAAACAAATTCTCCAACACGTACATCTTTCTGCTCTGGGCCACAATGTGTGATCTCAAACCATCTAGATTTGATGGCATCAATAGACGCATCTTCTTCTCTGTGAATAATACCGCCTGATGTTTTTTTAAATCCAAATCCATCTACCATCTTTGCAATAACTTTATCACCAAGTGCTTTGAAATTTGTATGGGAACTCATAATTCTCCAATCTCCTTTGTTTCGATTGTACCATCATCGTATTCAATTTCCAAATATATACTGCCATCCTCACGAGTCTTTTCTGACTCAGCCATTATCATTGGTTCAGATGTTGGTTCTACTTTTGGTTTTTTAATAGATTTTGCAGTCTTATTTTTAATAGGCTCACTCAATGGTACCGACACCGATGTTTCGGCTTCTTTGTGATGTTCTCTAGCCACTGATTGGATAGTTTTAGATACTTTGCCAGTTGAATCTAGGCGATCACCTCTGGCATTCATTGGGACATTACCCACAGCACGTTCTGCTTCATGTTTTTTCATCAACGCCCCCATGTCAATCATTTTTCCCTTAACTGTTTTTACCTGCTTCATTTCAAGAACTCCCGTATGTCTAAATTATATTTAAATGAATTTATTCTATGTACTCCTATCAGAAATAGCACATGACTAGCAACACTACTTCCACGACCCACACCCCATATTACATTATTATCTCGCATGGTATCTATGAAATATCTGAGAAATTTTAATACTCTGATCATATTTCTGCCAGTGAACATTTCAATTTCAAGTGTTACCCTGTCCCGTTCTGCTTGACTATTGCACATTTGCAGTAGCCAATCTTCAATATCAAAATTTTCATATTCATCTGGAATATGCCATTGTTGTAGACAGGATTCAATATACAAGTCTGGTGATTTTAAATTTTCAGCATCAAAATCTATGCCATCATCTATATCAAACAACGTACATAAATGATTATATTTGGATATCCAATTAGTATTCCTAACTGTGACTGCTGATTTAATATCATGTCCACTATATATAGCGGAAATGATGTCATCTTCGTCAACTACTACCTGTCCAACGTCATTCATAATCACACATTCATCCAATTATCAAATCGCCATCATCTTTGTCATCATTTTGCTGTGCTCTTGCACTAGTAATTTCCATTTCCATGTGTATAGACTGTTCAACTTCTGCCAACATAGATTGCAATTGACTGAGCACTTGATGACTCATTCCCATAGACGAAGCTGCTAAGTATTTCTTTTTTATTTCTTGTTGTCTATCCAATAGAGTATTAATGATATTTGGTGGTGGTTGTTCAATCATTTTGTTTTCTCCTATTACTTAATTAGTCTACAGTAGGTTATGTGTTTAGTCAACTTTCTGTAGACCATCAGTAGTAGTTATCGATCGCCTTCTGCGCGATTCTCTGATGCAAACACATCAAATTCACCACCAATATAACGCTTTTTTAATTTATTCACATTTCCTGCGATGACATCATTTGGATCAACCCCGATTGCACGACACGAATTAATCCAATACCATGCAATATCACCCAACTCTGATTTTAAATGGTCAATGTTGTCGGCAGACAATTCTTTGCCTTGGAACACACACTTCTTAACAATTTCTGCAAACTCACCACCCTCAGATGACATGCCGATTGCGCCAGTCAATAGTAACGACATATTAACACCAGTCTCTGTATCTAGGGCTGTCAGTCTTTCAGTGAATGATTTAGTATCGTTGCTATCCGCACTAGTTACTGCTTCTACAAAATCTTTATATTTGTTTAAATCTACGTTGCTCATTTATTATCCTTTAAGTTAAAATGCGACACTTTCGCCACAACCACACGAGCCTGATGCCAGTGGGCTGTTTATTACGATGTTTGACCCGCTTATGCCAGTCACGTAATCTACTTCTGATCCTGCCAAGTATTGTAAACTAAATCCGTCTACATACAAAGTAAAATCTTTATATTTTAGTACAAGATCATTGGCCATGTGGTTCTCGTAGGCATCGTAAGATTCCCACCGATACGAAAATCCCGAACAGCCACCGCCAGTGATCCCAAACTTCACAAGTTTGTTTGCCTGTGTGTCGGCAAAATACTTAATTGCAGAATCTGTCAGTGTCACAGTATCAGCATTTGGATTATATTGTTCTGTCATTATTCATCATCTCCTTTTCCTGGATTCTCTGAGAAGTGGTTCTCAAATTTGTTTGGTATACCATGCCATTCTTCAGCATCAGCAGGCACATCATCTGGTCGTGCCTGCGTAATCACTGGCCATAGTGCGCTATACTTCGTGTTTATTTCCATCCACTTGTCTACTTCGTCATCAGACAATGCAGACTCATCCCTAATTGCATCGGCGGGGCATTCTGGCTCACAAACTCCACAATCGATACACTCGTCTGGATTGATCACTAAGAAGTTTTCACCTTCGTAAAAACAATCGACAGGGCATACCTCCACGCAATCCATGTGTTTACATTTAATACAATTATCCACGACTAGATATGTCATTTATTTTTCCTATTTTGATAAAAATGAACTTTGTTCATTGTGTTGATCATCCAGAATTTCATTTATGATATCCTGTTTTTTGCATCTTGTCGGAAATTGTAATCCAAATTCGGATGCTGCTAATTCAGTCAATTGGTAAACCGTGAGAAATTCCAATTCTTCTTCCGTGTAAATGTGTCGGATAGTTCTACTTGGGGTTATCACCATTACTGGGGTGTCTATAACTTCCATATTGAGTGTTTCATTCATTTGCAATGTTTGCTTATCGTTCGGCATATTTACCTCTAAAAAATTCCTAGCGCCAACTTCCCTTCATCTGAAATTACATCTGGTCCCCATAATGGCTCAAACACGATGTTAACTTCCACATCAGTCACACTTGTACTTAGCACAGCACTACGCACATCAGCTACAATATAATCGGCAGCAGGACAAAATGCACTCGTCAATGTCATAGTGATGATCGCGTTGGTATCTGTTATGGCAATATCATATATCAAACCCAAGTCATAGATATTGATACTGATTTCAGGATCAAATACTTGCTTCAGTTTTTCAATTATTTCTTCTTTTAACTGTGACAATTGTATCCCCCCATTAACAGTTTTCCAGTTTGAACATGACCGCGCCATCAAAATTCGACTCAAGAAATGTGACATTTAGTGACACGGTCATTATTGACACATACATAATATGGTCGTGGGCGGTCTCTGTCGATTGGATAGTCACATCAAAATTTCCGTACTTCTTGAACTTCTGTAATATAATATATCTTAGTTTTTCAAGTAAAGATTTGTCGTCTGGCTTTATATCATATATATAGTCCGTACTAATTTCTACCACAGTACGAACAATATATGTTTTATATCCTGTTCCAGAATATTCGCCAATAACTGACGGTTGTACCGAGATGTGCATTAGTCATCCTCAGACATGACACACTCAAAGAATTCACGAATGTCTGCATCAATGGCATCGTATTCGTCTTCATGTTCGGACACTGCCATTCTTTCGATGAAGGATTGATCAGAATACATTTCACAATCATCAATTTCAAGACCATAATACACAGACATTCCATATGCGGAAGGCACTTCGTCAATATATGATACCATACTGATCAAATCGTCATTATCTGTCGCAAATTTTGTGACTAACCGATCAGAAAATTCATTCGGATCACCATTTACGTCAAATCTAACCCATACAAGAGAACTTTCGTCCAATTGACAATCCACTATGTGGTTATTGACTGTATCTTTTACCATTTCTGTTAATGTTGCAATCAGAGACGGTGTTGTGTTATCGAACTTGAATGTAACTTCCCAGTTTGCCATGATTTTCTACCCCTTCAGGTTACTTTGTTATTTTGAATCTTGCTCGTACAGAATTTTATCACATAGTCCCCACGAAAGTGATTCTTCTGCCGACATAAATGTATCCCTATCCATAACTTTTTCAAACTGCTTAAATGTTTTCTTGGCAGTATTGTGCTTGACGTATAGGTCAGTGAGCATTTTCTTCATCGCCATGATTTCATTGTACGAAATCTCAATATCAGATGCCATTCCACTTGCACCACCAGATGGCTGATGTACCATGTGTCGGGCATGTGGTAACATAAATCGTTTACCTTTAGCACCAGATTGTGCTAGAAAACTGCCCATACTGCATGCCTGCCCCATCACAATGGTCGATACATCACACGTGATATATTGCATGGTATCATACATAGCCATACCAGCAGTTATGACACCGCCTGGTGAATTAATGAACATCGTAATATCTGCTTTTGGATCTTCTGATTGAAGGAAAAGTAATTGTGCCACGATAATTTCCGATTGCATTTCGTTCACTTGGCCATTTAGCATGATTATGCGATCTTTCATCAATCGTGAATATAGATCATATGAGCGTTCGCCCGCGCTTGTTTTTTCAATTACCATCGGTACTAAGTTAGACATTTTATTTCCTTATCGTAGTTTTAAATTTAAAGTCTTGACAACTTCTTGAATACATTTGGCTTGCATCTTTGCATCAGCCAATGCATCATGTGCTGTGAATGTGTATTTTTTTCTTGGATCTGTTGGAACAAAATCAAACAGAGTTCTACTGTCTCTAACATTCCAAAATTTCCAAGGAATGTTAGCATTGTACATATGACATAGATTTTCAATTATTCCCATATCAAATAATACTCCCTGTGCCCATATTCTGTCAACACCAATGTGCCATTTGTGAAATTTTATTAAAAATTCGTCGATTGGCATTCTGTCATTTTCAGAAAATGCAAAATCTATTGCCTCTGGAGATTGTTTTGCCCACCACTCTAATGTTTTATCTGTAGTGGTTCTACCTCTTGACATTTGATCATCAACATCTAACACCACATGAAATTCATCATAAATCGTATTGTCATGTGGGTCAAATTTACAGGCACCGAGTGATAACACAATGGCATCACTATCCACCCCCAATGTTTCTATATCTATAACTCCGTGAATATTTGTCATTGTTTACTCCGTTCGCCATTCTGAGATAACCATTATATATGGGTATGGTGATTTTCTAGAAATATGTGTTTCTAGTGTAGTGAAAATTTTATTCATGTTTGTGGTTGCCATTCTGCTAGCTTCCAACATAGATTGATATATGCAGTAGGGAGAATCGTCTGTTGGTACCAAAACTATTGTATCTGTCTTATCCTTGTGACTGAATGAAACGACATACTCATTGAGTTGCATTCCCATACGTACCCGATTATCACAAATCAATCCTGCAAATACGGCTTCTTCTATATTCATGAAATTCTCCTATCTAACTGAGTATACAGTGAAACTAACACTTAGTCAATTAAATCTCAGAAAGATCGAAAATGAACTGATCACTCGGAGTGGTTGTTTTCCAGAATGTCAATGTTTCTTTATTTGCTTTGATGTCCAATTTTAATTGGTCAACTTGCTCTTTTGTCAGTGTCATGATGTTCATACGAAGTAATCTATCTGCATCTTCCTCGGTAGCAGACGTGATCAGTGAAACAATTTGCTTAACAATTGCATCTTTTTTCTTGCCCTTGAATGTGATGTTATCATTCAATACACCAGTGATGAATTCAGCTTTAATCTTTAACCATCTATCCAGTTCAGTAAATTCAGCCACTCTAGCAACGATCCGCTTGTCAAGAACAGTCAAACGATAATCACAAAAATCAACAATAAGATCACGTTCGTCTTTGTACTCACGCAATTTAGAATTGTGATCAATCACTGTTAAATTCTCTGCATGGGATTTTTCGAGTTTGAAGTTTTTAATGATTTTATCATGTGACCATTTTGCACTGGTCTGCTGCTTTAGTTTGATTTCGAATTTGAACCCTGCCTTTCCACCAATGTCATCATAAGAGACAATGTCTCCTTCTGACTCTAGTTTGTCAAGAATTTTAACATACGATTCACGATCATATCCATACGGAATTTCAGTGATTGTTAATCGTGTGCCTGATGGCTTATTGTACACACCCGTACACAAAAATCTATCAGTAGCAACATCATATCGTGTCACACCATTAAATTCTGGAAATGATACTGTTAATCGCTTGGCAATTTTCCCCTTCTTCAAGTATGATTCACATGCCTTCTTTATATCTTTCATATCCCTTGGTAAAATATTTGTGGCGAATCCAGTTGCAATACCTTTGCTGCCATTTGCTAACACCAGAGGAATAACTGGAATATAGAATTGTGGGGGTTCATGCTCTGGGTCATCGTGGATTGGTGCCAGATCAATATCTTTCATATACTTACTAAAGTTTGCATGAAGTTTAGTGTAAACGTATCGAGCAGCGCCTGCCTGTTGGATTTGGCGAGTACCAAAAGATCCTCGTCCTTCTATTAAACATACGTTGTTGTTCCACGTTGCTGCCATCAACTGGCCTGCGCCTGCTGCACTGGTTTCTCCATGTTGATAGCCATATCGAGATACAATACCAGATACTGCTGAAACTTTACTAAACGCCTTTGGTGAATTTTGCAAAGTGCTATACAAATAAAATCGCTGTACTGGTTTCATACCATCGTACATATTTGGAATGGCACGATTGGCAACGGTGTACATAGCAAATCCATGCATCTCATTGGCTGCAATATCGCTCAGTGGGTATTGGGTCATGCTCATAGTGTAGATCCCTTGATCATTTCTGGTATTTGTCCTGTTAGCCACTCTTTTCTTGGCTGACTGTCTTTGCCGAACATCACATCAAACCATGTCGGATTGTCAATGCCGATCGTATTCAATACTGGCTTGTTGATAATAGTATCATATTCTTCTTCTGTCAATGA
>Ga0102855_1000798_pt1 | contig 9804 bp, 9 predicted proteins | sample Colrivmet1370B02_FD_78450 | JGI IMG/M metagenome (GOLD analysis project Ga0102855, IMG submission 78450) | Estuarine microbial communities from the Columbia River estuary - metaG 1370B-02 | ecosystem: Environmental > Aquatic > Marine > Intertidal zone > Estuary | place: USA: Columbia River Estuary...
ATTCGTCAACAACAATACAACCTTTTTCTAATTGAAATACTGGTTTTTCTGTTATTAATCTTTGTGCGCTCACCCCAGCTGTCCAAATAATCGTCTCTGCAAAGATTTCTTCGCCAGTATCAGCGATTAAACTATTTTTTCTAACCTCAACAATGCGAATATTGTTCCGCACGTCAACGTGATGTTTTGAAAGTCGTCTGGTCGCATATTTCCCTAATTTTTCGTTAAACATACCTAGTACACGCTCAGTACTATTTACTAATATTAGTGAAACGTCATGAATACAATACATGTCATTATAATATTTTTCAAAGGTATCGAAAAATAAATCTGCAGCCTCGCCCGCGAGCTCGACCCCGGTAGGTCCAGCACCAACAATAACAAATGAAAGAATTTTTTTGCGTTTTTCAAAATTAGTTTCTTGTGCTGCTTGTTCAAACTTTTTTATAAATTGATTTTTTAAAACAACGGCGTCTTCTAGGGTTTTCAGAGTATAGGTATATTCTTGTGCGCCTGTAATATTGTAATAGTAACTTTGTGAACCAAGTGATGAAATGAGAATATCATAGGAAATTTTTTTTGCTGAGGTTGTAATAGTTTTTTTATCGGTATCAATTGATTGAATACTAGATTGAATAAATTCCGTATCTGAACAAATGAGTGAACGAATAGGTTCTACGACTTGCTGTGGCCCGAGCGAACCTGTTGCAACCTCGTGTAGTAATGGGGTGAAAAGAAAATGATTTTTTTTATCAACAAGAATTACTTTGTTCGATGAAAATAATTCTTTTGAGAGAGATTTTAATGCGTACATTCCACCAAAACCTGCACCTAAAATCACAATTTTTTTATTTTTCATATGATTTTAGTATATAGGAGCAGAGTCTGAAAAGAAACTATTGTATTTTTTTTAATAATCTGTAATAATCCAAATAACCTACTTTCTAGGTTGATCTTATTTACTTTTATTTACTGCTCTTAAACATATGGTAACAGCACTGTTTGAATTATTATTATTTCAAAACATTTATCTGTACAACAGTTTTCAAGAATACGATGAAGAAGGATATCCAATGGATGACAACTCTGAAGATTACGAAGACGAGGATTCAGAAGACTTTGACGAATCAGATGATGATGACGAAGATGAGGACGACGATTTTGAAGATAATGATTTAAAAGAAGACGAATGGGAATAAACCACACGCTTCGAACAATATAAAAAACCTTTGAAAGAGGTTTTTTATATTGTAATAATGAGATTATCAATCATTTCTTGTAAACGTGGTTTTGATATCATCCCTGGTCCTTGTTGTATTATTTCAGCTCCTTTGAATACAATCAATGTTGGTAAACTGCGAATACTGAATTGTTGTGATAATTCTGTTTCGTTGTCTACATTTACTAGTGCAATCGTAATTGGTTTTTCGCGGTTTTCGTCGGCAAGTTCATTTATAATAGGATGTAACATTTTACATGCTCCACACCATGGAGCCTCGAAAAACACCAAGGTGATGTTATTTTGTTTTAGAGTTTCAGTGAAATTCTCTTTTGAAATTTCTATCGCCCTTACTCTCTTTCTACTTTTTAAAAAATTAAACATATATATAAGTATAAAGTTGTTGGTGATAAGTTACAAGAGATTTTATAAGGTTCTATGGTATTCTTTAAAATTTTTTAATAATAATTTTAAAGAATCATCTTCTGTGTTTTTTAACCCTATATCCCTTCGCAATTCTGAAATAGTTATCTTGTCTAAATTTTTTAGGAAAGAATTTTTATTAAAAGAGCCTTGGTGAATAATTTGACCTAGGTTTTCTTTCAAAAACCATTCTGCATTTTTCATTTGTTCGTCATCTTGTGTAGGTTGTAATGGAATAAAAATTGAATAGATTCCAAAAAAAGCTAATTCGTTAACGGTTCCAGCCCCAGAACGTGCAACGACAATGTCAGCACACGTATAGATATCAGCGAGCTCTTGGTTAATAAATTCATAAGGGAAATAATCATCACATTTTATAGATTGAGCCTCCACAATTCCATTTTTTCCTGTTTGATGAATCACATAATAATGCTGGGACAAATAATCAATATTTTCAAATACCACATTATTGATTAAAATTGAGCCCTGCCCACCGCCCGTTATATAAAGAAGGGTTTTGTTGTTATCAAGTTTTTGACCGAGAAAATCTTCTAATTGTGAAAGTTTTCCCTTTAGTAAATCTGCACGAATTGGATTCCCAACGACCTCGATTTTATCGTGCCATTTTTTTGGAATGTATTTTTTTGACTCTGGAAAAGCTAACAAAATTTTCGTTGCGCAAAATCCTCCTATTTTATTTGCTAAACCAAAACCAATACTCTGTTCGTGAATAATAATAGGAATATGCAATAACCACCCAGCTAAAACAACAGGGACAGATACGAAGCCGCCCGTTGAAAAGATTTTTTCTGGTCGATGCTTGATCATAAAAAACAATGATTGGAAAAAACCAATTTGTACCCGTACAATATCAGTGATATTTTTGAAACTAAAATATCGTCGTAATTTACCTGAACAAATATGTTTAAATTCAATGTTTAAATCTTTGGCTGAGTTTCGTTCAAAATGAGACGAACCAATCCAACATATTTTTTTAGTTTGTGATAATTCTGGCACAATCGCACGAATTGGCGCAATATGCCCACCCGAACCACCACCAGTAACGATTATTGTTTTCATAACTCTATTGTATCAAATCAAAAATAAAAAACAGAATCTCTGTTTTTTATTTTTCTTTTATTCGGCAAACATCGCGCAAAGCAATACGGTCGTTTTCATTAATGTCACCGGTAATATTTTTTTTACTTAATAAATAGTGCATGACTGCGTATGGATCTTCGAGGTGGTCAATTCCTAGTACATGACCAAACTCATGTACCAAAATGGTATGTAATTCAGCCCGAGAATTATAACTATAAATATTTATTTCTGTTTGGTCAGTATCCCCTGCATCAAATTCATGACCTTCATCAAAGAGATTATTATAATAATTAACGGTTGTATTATGTTTTTCTATGCTTCCGTTTTTTTCATCAACAATTCTGTTCACTTGTTTCTGTAAACCTTGTAAGGTGTTAAATTGACTATCTAATTTTTTTTGTTGATTTTGTATCTTTTTATATTCAGCTTCAGGTGCTCCACCTTTGGTATTCCAATAATTCACATTTTTTTCATACAATGATAATGCATAATTATAGTCGACGCTTGCTTTGTTATATTTTTTAAGAGCATTGTCATAACGTTGATCAATGTTATCAATGGTACCCTCGCTTCTATTAATTTTTTCTAAAAGCTTGTCCCCTTCATTAATTTTTTGTTGTTGCTCACTAAAAATTAAATTCACCTTAAATTTTGCTCCTGGAGTGTATCTAAAAATATTATTTCCAGAGATTTCTTCCCAAGGTAATTCGGCTTGCTCTATGGTTGTTAAAAATTGGTCACGGGTGACATTAAAGCCTTCGTCAAAATTACCGATATCATATTCTATAACCGTATCACAGGATGATTTGTATACACGATTATAGTAGAGAAATAAACTATAACCAAGCATCCCATAGAGAAGTATTCTATATAAGGTCTTCATAAAAATAGTGTAGCAAAAAATAAAGATATCTAACACCCTTACTTAAAAACTGCTATTCCTATATCATAAGAATATGAACAAATTTATTACCTATTTAAAAACAGAGAAAAAAATTCTCGCACTTGCACTCTTAACAGCAAGTATAAATCAAATCTTTTCATTATTTAACCCTCAAGTCTTTGGTAAAATAATTGATACATACGCATCACATGTTACTGATTTCTCAAAGGGAGATTTTATTCGCGGAGTCGGATTGCTTTTACTCTTATATGTTGGATTGGCACTCGTATCACGTATTGCAAAAGCTTTTCAAGATTATTTTGTAAATACTGTTTCAGAAAAAGTAGGAACTCATATTTATGCACAAAGCGTGGAACATGTTTTTACCCTTCCTTTTTCTGTTTTTGAAAATGAACAGTCTGGTTCTATATTACAAAAAATGCAAAAAGCTCGTGATAATGTAAAAAAATTAATCACTGATATTATTAATATTGGTTTCTTTTCTCTTATAGGAATTATTTTTGTCCTTATCTATGCTTTCACAATACATTGGAGCATTGCCTTGGTATTTTTAATTTCAATACCTATTATAAGTATTATAATTTCAGTCGTTGGTAAAAGTGTAAAAAACTCTCAACAAAAAATTGTTCTCGAGTCTGCTGATTTGGCTGCGTCAACCACGGAAACACTACAAAATGTTGGTTTAGTAAAATCACTAGGTCTTGAAGATCAAGAAATAGAACGTCTTAATAAGGTAAACATCAAAATTCTTGGACTTGAGATTGATAAAATTTTAATTTTGAGAAAATTAAGCTTTATTCAGGGAACCTTAGTAAACATGATTAGCTCACTCATAATATTAGTTAGTATGTTTCTAATCTTTGATGGAAATGTATCGCTCGGACAATTTTTAACCTTATGGTTTTATGGTTTTTTTGTATTTGGTCCACTTTCACAAATATCTACGCTCGTAACAAGTTATCAAGAAGCTATGGCGAGCCTTGGGGAGGTTGAAAAAATATTGTCACAAAAACCAGACTCTAAGGAATCTTTTCAAAAAAAATATTTAAAAAAACTTTCATCTATTAACATGAATAATGTTTCGTTCTCATATCTAAGTGCGCGCAATAAAACGCTCAGTAATCTTTCACTCTCTATTGATGAAGGAAAAACAATCGCTTTAGTGGGACCCAGTGGTTCAGGAAAATCAACAATTCTCAAGCTTATTCTGGGTCTTTATGAAAAAGACTCTGGCTCGATTTTATATAATAATATTGAATCAAACAATGTTAATATAAATAGTATAAAACATCGTGTCGGCTATGTTCCACAAGACACGCAAGTCTTTGCAGGAACCATTCGGGACAACCTTCTTTTTGTATCTCCAGCAGCGAGCGATGCTGACTGTCTGGACGCACTTTCAAAAGCGCAAGCAACTTCAATTATGCGACGTCAAGAAAATGGGCTCGATACTCTTATTGGTGAAAATGGAATAAAACTCTCTGGAGGAGAACGTCAACGTATCGCTATTGCTAGAGCACTCTTACGCAAACCTGATGTTTTGATTTTTGATGAGGCAACGTCCAGTCTCGACTCTCTCACAGAGCAAGAAATTACAAAAACGATACAAAGAATTCGAATTGATTACCCTGAATTAATTATGATTATGGTAGCCCATAGGCTTTCCACAATAGAACATGCCGACACTATTTATACACTGAAACAAGGGTCACTCGTCGAGCACGGAACGCACGCAGATCTCTTAAAAAATAAAAATCTCTATTATAGTCTCTGGATGGGGCAAAATTAAAACACAGCTCAGCTGTGTTTTAATTTATCTTTTATTCTTGGATTTGTAATCCAGTAGTTGCTCTATTTTTTAAGGCTCTGTCACCTTGAAAATTAATTTTTTCTCTTTTCAAAATATTTTGACCTTCTTTATTTAAAAGTCTGTTTTGTTCTAAACTTTCTCGATTAGCTTTTAAAGTATTTCTAATTTCTAATCCTTCATTTTTAAATGATTGATGTATGTTGGCACGAGATACTTGAGCATCTTCTCTTGAAATTTCGCCTGCCTTTATTGCATTATGTAATTTCAAACGTTCATCCTTCATGATGTTTCTATTATTACTTAGATTTGTAATAAATTGACTTAACATTTCTGCTCGTTCAGGATTTTTTTCCGCAACAACACTAATTTTTTCATTAATTGATTTGATTTTAGATTCAAAATAACTATTTTTAAGTTCTTTAAGAACATCAATTTTTGGTTGCAACAGAGAAATTGCTACTTCTTTAGTAATTTCACCTGATTCAATTTGTACACGTAATTCAGCGCGTTCTTGTTTTAATAATTGAATTTGGGTTTTAATGTCGTCTAGATTTTGTGTTTGTGCATAAGCAACAGAAGAGATTAAAATTCCTACAACAAAAACAGAGGTCATGAGTAAATTTTTTAGTTTATTTGTTTTCATATCTTTCTTAAAAAGATGCTTCTAACTCATCAATTTCTTGGTTAATAATATTTTCTTGATCAATGACAGCGTCAATTTCTGATTCAATATACTCTTCGTTGATTTCAATTTCTTCAACAACAGAGATTGGTTCAATTACGTCGTAATTAACTTCAGGTGACTTTATTGTGTAACTAATAATAAGTCCTAAAACTGCCAAGGTAAGAATGGTTAAAAGTATTTGTTTTGTGTTCATAAATATTTATGATGAAGTGATTCATCACTACATATTATAACGTATAAATTTAAAAAAACTTTCACATCTTTAAATAAAAACACTAAATTATTATAATTGTGTCAATTGACTATACCCCCTGGGGGGTATATATATAACATATGAAAACTACAGAACAAAGTGTGATGAGGAGGCTTAAATTAATAGAAGGTCAAGTTCGGGGGCTACAAAAAATGGTTGAAAATAAAACTTACTGTATTGATGTTATCACCCAAACATCAGCCGTTAAACAAGCTCTCTCTAACGTAGAGGATATGTTACTAGAAAATCATCTTGGTAGTTGTGTCATTAAACAGCTCTGTGATGGAGACACCAATAAAGCAAAGGAAGAAATTTTAAAAGTTTACAAACTTAAACGTAAATAATCAAAAAAAATATGAGTATTCAAAAAAAATTTAAGATTAGTGGGATGCACTGTGTTTCCTGTGCAGGAATCATAGAAAAAAGTCTCAAAAAAATTGATGGCGTATCTTCGGCTGAGGTTAACTACAGTACCGAATCACTTACTATCTCTTTTGATGAGTCAAAAAGTAACAGTAATTCATTTTCACCTGAAATAGAAAAATTAGGGTATACACTTATTGACGTCCAAAAAGTTGAATCTTTAGAAAAATTAGACACTTTTCGTGATGAAAAGATTTCCTTACTAAAGAAAATGAAAAATGAAATATTCAGCGCTATACCTATTGCTATTTTTACTTTTTTGGTGATGGCATGGGAAATCCTAATGGAATACAATCTCGTTCCAGAAATGGGGGAAACTCTAGAAGGTTTTATTCATAAAATAATGCCTCTATTGGCAACCTATGTTTTGTTTGTCATCGGTAAACCCTACTTATCAGGAATTACTCGTTTTCTCCGATATGGAAAAGCTAATATGGACACCCTTATTGGAATAGGAACCATAACGGCATACGTCTATAGTTTTATAGTGACAGCTTTTGGAAAAACATTACTTCCTTTTCTGGAAAATGCTTTTACTTACTATGACGTTACTATTATTGTTATTATTTTTATTGGCCTAGGTAAATACCTAGAAGCTCGTTCAAAAATAAAAACAGGTGATGCTATCGAAAAACTTCTTGGAATGCAAGCAAAAACAGCTCTTGTCATAAGGAATGGTAAGGAGATTGAGGTATCTATATCTGAAGTTGTCTTGGGTGATTTGATCATTATTAAACCAGGAAATAAAATACCTGTTGATGGAACTATTACCGAAGGTTATTCGTTTCTTGATGAATCAATGATTACAGGGGAACCGATGGCTGTTAAAAAGAATGTTGATGATTTAGTAATTGCAGGAACAATAAACACAAATGGCTCTTTCATTTTTAAAGCAACGAGAATTGGATCTGAAACGCTTCTTTCTCAGATAATAAAAATGGTTGAAGATGCTCAAGGAAGCAAGGCTCCTATACAGGCTCTCGTCGACAAAATTTCCGCGGTATTTGTCCCTATTGTTCTTGTTGTGGCATTTGTTTCGCTTTTCTCTTGGTTAATTTTTGGGTCAGCATCTCTTGGTTTTTCTGAAGCTCTTTCATTAGGAATTATATCATTTGTAAGTGTTCTCATTATTGCGTGCCCTTGTGCACTCGGTCTTGCTACACCAACAGCAATAATTGTTGGTGTTGGAAAAGGTGCAAAAGAAGGAATACTTATAAAAGACGCTGCGACCTTAGAAAAATTACATAAAATTGATACCTTAATAATTGATAAAACAGGGACTCTTACTATTGGTAAACCTACACTCGTTGATATCATTAATACTTCAAAAAATTCTGACGAAACTTTCTTAAGTATCCTGGCTGGACTTGAAACGAAGTCTGAACATCCAATATCTCATGCCATATTGGATTACGTAAAAGAAAAATCTATGCTCCCAAGAAATGTTTCAGAATTTATGAATATTGAGGGGAAAGGTATTAGTGGAATTATTGATGGTATTGAATATTTTGCTGGAAACACAGCTCTTATAAATGATTTAAATATTCGCTTTGATAAAAAGAGTATCGAAAAATATACTGAACAAGGAAAAACTCCTGTTATTCTAGCAACAAAAAATGAAGTTCTCGGCTTCGTTATGGTTTCAGATGAAATAAAACCTGACTCTAAGTCCTCAATTGATCAGTTACATAAAATGGGTATTGAAGTAATAATGGTCACAGGGGATGATGAAAAAGCTGCCCATTATATAGCTTCTCTTGTTGGAATTAAAAAAGTAGTCGCACAAGCCCTCCCAGCAGACAAATTAAATGTAATAAAGGAACTTCAATCAAAAGGTTCTCTTGTTGGAATGGCTGGGGATGGCGTAAACGATGCCCCTGCCCTAGCGCAAGCAGATGTAGGGATAGCAATGGGAACAGGAACTGACGTTGCGATTGAATCTTCAGGAATTACCCTATTAGGCGGGAATTTATCAAAACTCGTAAAAGCGGTAAACCTTTCTCATATCACCATGAGAGGGATTCGGCAGAATCTTTTCTGGGCATTTATTTACAATGTTATAGGAATTCCACTAGCCGCAGGTTTCTTTTATCCCTTCTTTGGATTACTTTTAAATCCAATTTTTGCAGGACTAGCAATGGCGCTCTCAAGTGTTTCGGTGGTTACAAACTCATTACGAATTAAAACAAAAAAACTATAATTTATGAATAAACACATATTTCACATATCAGGAACACATTGTGCTTCATGTAAACTAATGATAGAAGACTCCCTTAATGAAAACCCTTTTGAGCAAAAAGCGGTTGTAGATATTAAAAATGAAATTCTTTCTATTGAAACAACATCAACAGAAAATAAGCTAACGGTTATGAAATCTATCAATGAAAAGATTTCTATAAATGGTTACCTTTTGTCCACAGAAAAAATAATAGAAAAAGAAGATTCAAGTCTTTGGATAGCTATTCCTATTGGGATAGTTGTACTCTTTTTGTTCTTTTTGTTACAAAAATCTGGGCTATTAAATATAGGCATCGGAGGAGCGGTAACACCTGTATCAAGTTTTATTATTGGTTTAATAGCATCAGTATCAAGCTGTCTCGCTATTGTTGGTGGTCTAGTCCTATCCTTGTCTGCAAAAGCTGTTCAGGATGGTGTAAGCACAAAAAAAACTTTTTTTCTGTTTCATATAGGTAGACTTTTAAGCTTTGCCCTCTTGGGAGGAATTTTCGGACTTATCGGAAGTGCTCTTGGTATTAATTTTGTACTGGCAGGGATCCTTGGAATTATAGCCTCGCTCGTTATGTTGTTTTTGGGGTTAAATCTTGTTGGTTTTTTTTCAAAAAACAACATCACACTACCTCCAGGAATATTCAAAATTTTTAAGAATATAGAAAATAATTCTTTAGCACCATTTCTAGTTGGGCTTGGGACATTTTTTCTACCTTGTGGATTTACACAAGCAATGCAGGTTTCAGCACTCAGTAGC
>Ga0102855_1000811_pt1 | contig 9698 bp, 8 predicted proteins | sample Colrivmet1370B02_FD_78450 | JGI IMG/M metagenome (GOLD analysis project Ga0102855, IMG submission 78450) | Estuarine microbial communities from the Columbia River estuary - metaG 1370B-02 | ecosystem: Environmental > Aquatic > Marine > Intertidal zone > Estuary | place: USA: Columbia River Estuary...
AATATCTCTACGTTCTGTCAGTACTCTAACTACTTCAGGGATAATATCTCCAGCTTTTCTAACTACAACATAATCATTCTCTCTTATATCTTTAGAAACAATATAATCTTCGTTATGTAAGGTAGCTCTTGATACGGTGCTTCCTTGCACAATAACAGGATCTAGATTAGCTACAGGTGTTATTTGTCCTGTACGTCCAACTTGGAAGCTAATACTGTTGATTTTAGTAATTACTTCTTCTGCGGGAAACTTATAGGCAATTGCCCATTTGGGAGATTTGGCTGTATAACCAATATCCTCATATGCTTCAAGTTCATTTACTTTAATCACAATACCATCAATATCATATTCAAGTTCATTTCGCTTTTCTGTGTATAACTCAATAAACTCTAGTACTTCATCTATTGTAGTACACACCTTACTTAAAGGATTCACTTTAAATCCTAAGTTTTTAGCAAACTTTAATGATTCACTATGTGTTCTTAACCCATGACTAATAGGATCAACAACGCTATATATAAACATGTCAAGGTTACGAGATGCTGCGATACTAGAATCTAGCTGACGAATACTACCCGCAGCTGCATTTCTAGGATTCTTAAATAACTCTTCACCATTGTATTGTCTTTGTTTATTCGCTTTTTCAAAAGATTTATTACTCATGAAGATTTCTCCTCTAACTTCTAAATCAAAAAGATGATTTATAGACAAAGGAATACTTTTAATCGTTTTTATATTATGTGTTATATTTTCACCAACTAGGCCATTTCCCCTAGATGCTCCAATAACAAATTCCATATTTTCATATTGTAAACTTCCTGCAAGCCCATCAATCTTAAGCTCAACACAGTACGTTACTTTATCCACTTCTTTTTTAATTCTTTCATCAAATGCTCTTAAATCATCCGCATTAAATGCATTTGATAAGCTTAACATAGGAGCTTTATGAGTAACCTTCTCAAATTTATCTAAAACCATTCCACCAACCCTATTACTTGGTGAATCATTTGTCTTTAATTCTGGAAAATTATCTTCTAAATTTATAAGCTCATGAAGAAGAGCGTCATATTCTTGATCGCTGACGCTTGGTTTATCTAAAACGTAATACTCATAGTTATACTTATTTAACAATGTTTTTAATTCATTAACTCTAAACTTGTTTTCCATAAAATCACCACTTTTATTATATCATATTACACTTTTTTTATTGATGGATGGTCCTTTAATAATTTTTTTATTCCATGTGGATGGCTGAATGCAATGATACAGTTATCCCCGGCGACACTTACTATAATACCATCGCCAAACTTTACATGAGATACTTTATCTCCTTTATTCAACTCATTTTTATCATATGATTGTATGCTTTTCTTACGTAAATCAATACTGGTTTTTCTTCTTAAGAAAGTAGACTTACTAGCAGGAGTGTTGATGATTTCGCTATACCCTTTTACTTCAACTAATTCTGGATCAATTTCTTTCAAAAATGCAGAATCAGGATTTTGGTTTGTTTCACCGTATGTTTGCCTTGTATTGGCATTCGTAATGAACAATTTTTCTTTTGCTCTGGTTACTCCAACATACATTAACCTACGTTCCTCTTCAAACTGCTTTTTATCATTAAAACTACTATTTAGAGGGAACATCCCATTCTCCATAGTAACTAAAAATACAACTCTAAATTCCAATCCTTTTGCTGCATGCAAAGTCATAAATGTAACGCCATCTTCAATCTCACTTTGACTCTCTTCACTTTTCAAACTAATGTCTTCCAGAAGGTATAATAATATCTCTTCTTTTTCTAAAGTTTCATAAATTTTCTCATTTTCACTTAAAATGGTTTTAAATTCGAGTAAGTTTTCATATCTTACATCTCCTTTTTCATCCTTTTTAAGCATCTCTATATATCCAGACTCTGATAAAATGTAATCTACAAATTGGCTAAACGATAATTCATCTAACTTTACTCTAAAATCAATTATCATGTTTTTGAAATCAATCAATTTATTAACGGCACTTTTCCCAAGTATCTCATTTGATCTATCAATAGCTTCAAACAAATCTAAAGATTCAGCAATTGCAAAATCAACTAATTTATCTATTGTAACTTGCCCTATACCTCTTTTTGGGTTACTTATAACTCTCATAAAACTAAATGCATCATCCATATTAAGGATCAAACGTAGATAACTAGTAAAATCCTTTATCTCTTTCCTTTTAAAGAAACTAGTATTTCCAAAAATACGATATGGTATCTTCTTTTGCATAAATACTTCTTCAAACATTCTAGATGTACTGTTTGCTCTATATAAAATTGCAAAATCATCAAACTTATAACCCATACGACTCATTTTGAGAATTGTCATAGCCACGAATTCAACTTCATCTCTTGCAGTTATCCCTTTATAGTGAGTGATAACTGCTCCATCACCCTTATCAGAAAACAAGTTCTTGGGAACTCTAGATTTATTGTTTTTTATAATTTGATTTGCCGCAGTTAATATATTATTTGTTGATCTATAATTTTGTTCTAGTAAGACTAAGTGGTAATTTGGATAGTCTTTTTTAAATTTTCTTATATTTTCAATATTTGCACCTCTAAATGCATATATACTTTGATCTTCATCACCAACGATAAACAAGTTATTATTCTCATTTACCAATAACCCAATTAGCTCGTATTGAACATTATTTGTATCCTGAAACTCATCTACCATAATATACTGAAATACCTTCTTATAGTAATTACGTATTTCCTTGTTTTCTTTAAGTAATCGAATTGTAAGAATTAACAACCCTTCAAAATCAACAAGATTATTTTCTGCAAGATTCTTTTCATAATCTCTAAATACAGACTTCACAACATCATTCAATGGAGCTTCAATGTCATTATAATGTAACGGATCATGTTTCATCTTGGTAACATGATATTTAACAATTTTTGGTTTAAACATTTTTATATCATAATTTTTCTTTTTCAATATGCTTTTGATTAATTGAGTCACATCATCATCATCAATGATTTGAAATGATTTTTTATATCCCAAAAGTTCAATATGTTCACGTAATATTTTAGAACACATTGCATGGAAAGTACTAATCCACATGCGATTAGTAAACAAACCAGTTAAACTGGCAACTCTTTCTTTCATTTCATTTGCAGCTTTATTAGTAAATGTGATTGCAAGAATGTTTTCATAATGCACATTTTTTTCAAATATTAAATAAGCAATTCTTTTAGTAAGAACGCTTGTTTTTCCACTACCTGCGCCAGCAATTGCCATTACAGGACCTTCAGTTTTTAATACTGCTTCTTTTTGTTTTTCATTTAAATTATCTAACAATTCTTTCATCAAATCACCTACTTAAATTATATCAAAAAAACCATTAAAATGACAGTGATTTCACTCAAAAAATGGTATAAAAAAAGCCGTTTATCACGGCTTTAATTTTATCGGAAATTAAATAACTTCGATGTTAGAAGCTTGAGGACCTTTTGCTCCGTCAGTTACTTCGAAAGATACTCTTTCGCCTTCTTCTAAAGATTTGAATCCGTCTTTCATGATTTGTGAATAATGAGCAAATACGTCTTGCCCTTCGTCAGATGTGATGAACCCGTAACCTTTTTCAGAATTGAACCATTTTACTTTACCAGTCATAATGTTACCTCCATATTTATTTTTCTCATACTACAATACTGCAAAAATAATTACAAGATAACGCTATGTTTATTTTTTTACATTATTTATTGAATGAGTCTAAATATATAATACACTATTTTTCGAAAAATACAAGTAAAAAAATATCTGATCAATTAAATTTTTTTACAATTAGTCTAAAAGATGTTGGTGTTTTTTTAAATCTATTTTTTTATTCAAAATTGTAATTCCTTCACTTAATAGCATCTCACCTTGAACGAATCCTGGTTGTCCCGTAAGGGATATACTCCCTTTTGAATTAATAACTCGATGCCAAGGCAAATTATGTTTTTCACTCATAGAATGTAAGATTCTGCTTACTTGTCTTGCTCCTCTGGGGTTTCCAGCATAGGCAGCAATCTGTCCATACGTCATTACTGTACCATATGGTATATTTTTGATAATTTGTAGCACTTCTAATGTAAAATCAGTCATGAAATCCTCCTTTTTAAAAATGAGAACATTTTTTTATGTTCTCATTTCAATATTTGGAATAACTATTATTCATTTATGTTATTGCAAGTAAACCCACTTGCTGTAATTGTGTTGGTATAAGACTCAATAAAATTGTTGAATAGTCCACTACTAGTATTAGCAGCATTATTCAAAGATTCAATCTCATCTTGGCTTACTGTGATATCATCAATAAAATATGTAATAAACCCTTGCTTCTCACTGTAAGTAAAGTTTTTGCTTTCTTCACCTTTATTACAAACCACAGTATATACGGTTTCATCTAGTTCTTCAGGTTCTTCTTTATCTGTTCTATCATCAAAATATGGTTCAGGATCATACGAGACAGAACCTCCAGATGAACAACTTGTTAAGATAAGAATTATACTAAATAGTATACTAAGTACTATCTTTTTCATTACGATCACTTCTTTTCTATTTTTTAAATGAGGATTTAAGCGATACGATGCGATTTAGTACTAATTGTTCTTCTGTAGTATCTTGGTCTATTGAATAGTACCCATTTCTTGTTAGTTGGAAGCTACTTCCTATTTCCTCTGAAACATCTTTCTCAATGAAACCGTGTTTTATAACCATTGAATTAGGATTGATTTTTTCAGTAAAAGGAACGTCTTTATTTTCATAATCTAAAATCAAATCCTCTAATAGTCTAAACTCAGCTTTTTTATTAATTGTACCGTCTACAAAGTGAATATTACCATTTGGTTTTCTATCTGTAAATCCAGATCCAGATTTGGTATCTTTATCGTATGTACAATGTACTTCAGTAATTGTACCAAATTCATCTTTTACAACACCATTAGCTTTGATGAAATATGCATGCATTAATCGCACTTCAACGTTTAAAGCAAGGCGTTTCCACTTTTTATTTGGTTTCACTTCAATAAAGTCTTCACGTTCTATATACACCACTCTACTAAATGGTATTTTTCTACTACCCATTTCTGGATTTTCTCTGTTATTTTCAGCTTCTAAATACTCTACTTCCCCTTCAGGATAGTTATCAATAATCACTTTTAATGGTTCTAATACAGCATTTACTCTTGGTGCATCCATTTTTAAATGATCTCTTACTATTTGATACAACATCTCAATTTCAGTTTCACCTTGGCTTTTTGGTAGTCCAAGTGCATATATAAAATCTCTAATTGCACTTGCAGGAATTCCTCTTCTTCTTAATCCACTTAATGTGATTAACCTAGGATCATCCCAACCAAATACGTGCCCACCATCAACTAATTGTTTGATATATCTCTTACCAATAACAGCACCAGCAATACGTAATTTACCAAACTCTATTTGCCTTGGTACAGCGTCCATTTCACATTCTTTTACAACCCAGTCATATAGTGGTCTATGATCCTCAAATTCTAAACTACATAAACTATGAGTAATCCCTTCAATTGCATCTTCTATAGGATGTGCAAAATCATACATTGGATAAATACACCATTTATCACCTGTATTATGGTGATGTGCTCTTTGAATTCTATATATAATTGGATCTCTTAAATTCATATTTGGACTAGCCATGTCAATTTTTGCACGTAAAACTTTTGAACCATCTTCTAATTTACCATCTCTCATATCATAAAAGATTTCTAAACTCTCTTTTGAATCTCTTTCACGATAAGGACTGTTTTTACCCGGAGTAGTTAAGTCTCCTCTATATTCTCTAATCTCATCAGCAGTTAATTCATCTATGTATGCTTTACCTTTTTTAATCAAAATAACTGCACGCTCAAACATTTCATCAAAGTAATCACTTGCGAATAATAAATTTTCCCATTTACATCCTAACCAAGCGATATCCTTTTTGATTGCATCAACATAAATAGTATCTTCTTTTACAGGATTTGTATCATCAAAACGTAAATTAAAATAACCCCCATGCTTTTCTGCCATAGAGTAGTTAGTAATGATTGCTCTTGCGTGACCTAAATGTAAAAAGCCATTCGGTTCTGGAGGGAATCTAGTGATTGCCTTTTTATGTTTCCCACTTCTTATATCTTCTTCTATTATTGTGTTTATAAAATGATTAATTTCCATATTAATTTCACCCTTTCAATTTAGTTAATATTTGTTCCTTATACGGGTGCTCTGCTGGACTTTCATGTAAATCACCTCTAATGTATATAATATGTTATATAATACCACAGAATATTATAATATAAAATCGAGAAATCTATAATTTCTCGATTTTTTCCTTAATTTCCATAAATTCTTTAAACGCATCTTTGAATCGTCCACTTCTTTTACTAACCCACCCATGAAATTTCTCATCTTTTAATACAGATAATGCGATTTCATCTATATCTCTATAATTTTCATTTAAGTGCTTGATAAAATCTTCAACCTTTGTAAATTTCAATTTTTCTATTCTATATAGATTCATTTCTTTTACACTGGTTAGATCTTTTTCTTTTTTACGAGATTTTTTATTCCCTTTTTTCTTATCCTCTTTTTGCGCTATCAATTCTTCTTGTTTTATTCTTTTTTTATCTTTATTAGATAATTTTTTAACTTTTTCTTTCTTTTCTGCTTTATTATTACTATTTTTCTTTAGCTTTTTACTATCTTCTGAGTCTTTATCAAAGAATGTTTTAATATCTTTCTTGCTATCTTTTGGAAGTTCTTTTACAACCTCGTCTTTTACTTCTTCTACAACATCATCACGTTCTGTGAATAAGCGTACTTCATCTGAAATCACTTTTTCAATCGGCTTCTCATTTAAATCACTCGGAATTGCCTCGTTTTTCTTCTCTAAGACTTTTTTCTCATCTTCCATCGATGGTACTATTGTTTTTTTAACAAATGTCTCATTGTTGTTATTTCCAGCCTTAAATGAATTCATTAGAGGATTTAATGACTCATTACTGTTTTTTCTTTTTTGAAACGGGTTTTTCTCTTCAACAGGTTCATTTTTCTTTGATTTTTTTGTCTTCTTAACAACTATTTCATCTTCTTCAAAATCAGTATTCTTCTTCTTGAATTTCATCAAATCACTCCTTTCATTAAAAGGAATCCTACAAGATAAAATGCAATGTTTAATAACATTCCAAATATAAATAGCATACGTAACCAAAACATAATTCTTTTATAATGATTTGTCATGAAATCAAATTTATTTTCGACCATTTTTACGTATTCTTTAAACTTTTTCATCAATTTCTCTGGTCCGCTTAAAATAGCGATATCCAGTGTGCTGTCATCAGGACTCTTTATAACTTTATCAACGTAATCCTCTAACTCTCCTGATTGCTTCAATCGTTCGTTTTTCATGTCTTCATTCCACTTATCAAACGTAGCAAGAGCATTCTTGTTTTTTTCACTTCGAACATCTCTTATAAACATTGAAATCCCATTATTCAATACTGCATACAGTACCAAAATAAATATAACGATATTACCAAAGAAACTAAACCATTTCGAATCAAAAAGTAATTGATTTAAATCAACCATATAATTAGATATAAACGGTATGATTTTTGGTTGAATAGTTGTTGGATTTTTATATAACAGCATCAATAACAATGCAAAGATAATCATTAGAATTAAAGAAATTTTACTTGGTTTATGGTATTTTTTACTTTTTTTAGGCAATAAATCAACCATATCCCTTAGATTTTCCATTTGTGTCATACTTGATTCTCTATATTCCTCAACCCAACCATCAAAAATATCATACAGTATACTTTCTCTATTTATTTCATTAAAATCTTTTAATAACAAAAACTCTTTTAGCGTCATTTCACCTTCAAAATCAGTATGAGTAACATAAAATTGATCTAAGCTTTTAATTTCTTCGCCCCAATCTTTTTTATATGTTAAAGGATTTCGATGAAAAAAGTCTTTATCTTCTACATAACTATAATGACTGATCAATAAATCAGCAAACTTTTTATGTTTATATAAGTCCATGTTGCCTGTTTCTTCATATTCTAATTGTTTTCTTAGTTTGAATTTTTTAACATCATATCCATTCAACTCAAGTAACAACATAAGCTCTTCACTAGATTTCATCCAACCCCTCCTATCTGATCAAACTACGAACACGATAACGGAATTCCTCACTAAATAAGCCATGTTCATCATCAGCGAGAACACGCATAGCTTCAATTGTGATTTGTCCTTCATCATACATTTGTTCGAGTAGTGTATATCTATTTTCACCAATAACATTAAATGCAAATTGGTCTCCAAACATTACAATTACCTCTGCAGCAATTACATTTTTTTCTACAGAATCATTTACTTTATCTAGATATTCTCTCATCTTTTGAGTATCATAAATAATTCGTTCATTTTCTCCATCAACCATAACATAAGCTTTGAATAGGATTTCTCCTGACAAATATCTCATATTAAATGCTTCTCCGATAAATCCACCAGTGCTTTCAGATTGTAGGCAAACCTCAACTTCTCGATTAATAGCTGATTTCCCTTTATTACTACATAATCTTGATAAATCATTAAACACAGCTGATATTAAAGGTGTATTTTCTAATGTATCATATACATCAACATGGAACTTAGCAACGCTAATCCCGATTTTGAACACCATTGATATATTTCCTTCAATACTATTAGCAATGTCCTTATAAAAACTATCATATTCATCCGCTAATTCTTTCATACCATCTAAAATATCTACAATTTCTTCATAATCGTTAAATTCCTCAGTAAACGCTCCTGATTCATAATCATATTTAAACTGTAATATAAACCATGATACTTTTTCACCTTCAAATAAAGTAGTAGCAAGGTTTAAAGCATCATCAGTAAAATCGTAAGACATAGTATTATCTTCTAAATCAAACTCATTACATCTATTTTCCTCGTTACCAATATCTTCTAAAAGGACATTGTTACTATTATCGTCTGTACAAGTTAACCATGTGTTAAAAACATCATAACTAGTTACACTCATTTTTGCTAAATATAGCTTATCTTTGAGTTCTTGATCAGTAATATTATCAATAATAACGTCGTAATTCACCTTAAATGCATTGATTGCATCATCAATATTTCCACCATCTGAAGATGAAGCTAATTCTAACTTTAATTTATCCACATAAAAGATTAATAACCCCTTATGTTTTAGGAATCTTTTACCATAATCATTTATGTCAGCTTTCACATCATCTTTATCCTTATACAACAGTAATTCAGCTTGGGCATCAGTTACATCTTGAGAAGGAGTAGCTAAACTAGGTGCAGTAGTAACATCATATTTCTCATAATGAGCTGGCACTTTTTCATCAAATTCTGGTAATGTTAAGGTAAAGACAGTAGTATACTCAGTTCCGGTAAGAAGTGCAGTCATCTTCGCATCTAAATGTGCTTGAAGAGCTAGCTTAAATTCATCCACACGTATATTATATGCATTTAGTAGCAATTGATACTCATAATTTTCAAGATCATATTCATATTGTAATTCCAATGCTTCATACTCTTTAACAGTATCTCTTAACACATCCAAATAATCATCTAATTCAGCCTCTTTATCGATTAAATCCTCATAAA
>Ga0102855_1000822_pt1 | contig 9622 bp, 7 predicted proteins | sample Colrivmet1370B02_FD_78450 | JGI IMG/M metagenome (GOLD analysis project Ga0102855, IMG submission 78450) | Estuarine microbial communities from the Columbia River estuary - metaG 1370B-02 | ecosystem: Environmental > Aquatic > Marine > Intertidal zone > Estuary | place: USA: Columbia River Estuary...
CCATTACAAAATTGGCAGATTACCATTTTGTAGCTTCGGAAAGTGCAAAAGAACGTGTTATTAAATTAGGTGAAGATCCAAATATGGTTTTTAATACAGGTTGCCCTTCTATAGATTTGGCCGAAGAAGTTATAATGGGTAAAACACTTCCATTTGATCCTTATGAAAAATATGGAGGTGTAGGGGCAAAACCCAATTTAAATAATGGATATCTTGTAGTTATGCAGCATCCTGTAACCACAGAATATAAAGATTCTAGAAAGCATGTTGAAGCTACTTTGAAAGCCATTTATAAACTTCAAAAACCGACACTTTGGTTTTGGCCAAATGTTGATGCTGGAGCAGATGGTACATCTACTGGGATTCGCTCATTTAGAGAGAAAAATGAACTCCCAAATGTTCATTTTTTTAAAAATATGGAAGGTGAAGACTTTTTACAACTATTACAAAATAGCCTATGTTTAATAGGTAATTCAAGTGTTGGTATTCGTGAATGTGCCTATTTAGGAGTGCCAGTTATAAATATTGGTTCTAGACAAAATAGACGTGAACAAGCAGAAAATGTAATAAACGTAAATTATTGTCAGGAAAAAATTGAAGAGGCAATTATAACTGCTTTAGATAAAGGGAAATCAATTCCATCTACAATTTATGGTGAAGGGAATTCGGGAGAAAAAATTGCTGAATTATTGGGTGAATTGCCTTTGCAATTTCATAAAACTATAATGTATTAATGAGGATTCTAGGCATTATACCTGCAAGAGGAGGTTCAAAAGGAGTTCCTGGGAAGAATATAAAAATACTAGGGGATAAACCCTTGATAGCTTATACAATTGAAGCTGCAAATAATGCTAAATTATTGACGGATGTTGTTTTAAGTTCCGATGATGAGGCTATTATTAATTGTGCAAAAAATTATGACGTTCAAATACCATTTAAGCGTCCATCTAAATTGGCAACAGATGAAAGCCCAACAATTTTAACAGTAATTCATGCGATAAATGTTTTTAAAGAAAAGGGAATATTATTTGATGCTGTATGTTTGTTACAAGTTACGAATCCTTTTAGAACAAGTGAATTTATAGATAAAGCTATTGTAAAATTTCAAGAATCTAACACTGATTCATTGGTATCAGTGTTAAAAGTGCCTAACGAATTTAATCCACATTGGCTATTTGAAAAAGATTCTGCAGATCATTTAATAATTAGTACAGGTGAAAAAAAAATTATTACAAGGAGACAAGAATTACCAGAAGCTTATTATAGAGATGGCTCAATTTATATGACCAAAACAGATGTAATTTTAAATCAGCAATCATTGTACGGAACTTCTATTGCTTATATTGAATCGGATATAGAAAATCACGTGAACATTGACACTTTAGAGGATTGGGAAAAGGCAATAAAACTAATGAATAGAATTAACAAATTATAAATGAGGTTTTCAAATATAGGAATTGAAGCATATAAATATTTTTCTGAATTAGATGGAAACCAGCATATTGCATCTGAATTTGCACTAAAAAAGATACTTGATATAATAGATAAAAATAAAATTAAAAATATTCTGGAATTGGGCCTTGGAATCGGTTCAATTTCATATTGTGTTTTGAAATTTTCAAAAGAACAAAATTTAGATATTCAATATGTTGGAACTGAATCTAATAATTTTTGTTTGAGTGTTTTACCAGAGTACTTAAAAGGATTTTATAAAAAAATAAAAATTTTTGAGAATTTTGAAAATGTTTTTTCAAATAATAAGTTTGAATTAATTATTATTGATGGGAAAGATGAAAGTTTGTTTAAAATAGTAGACGTTATTTCTTTTAGAGGAATAATAATTATTGAAGGTGATAGAATTCCTCAACTTGAATTAATTAAAAATAAATTTCCGAAAAGTTTATATACGAGATTGATATCTAATTATAAAAGCCCAAAGTATGGTCCTTTTTCATCAGATAATTGGTGTGGTGGAATACAATTCATTTATACGGATCCAACTATTTATCAGAAAATAGATTTTTTATTTCACAAGGTTTCAACTGCCTTTAGGTATAGAGTTCGGGTTGTAAAAAACAAAATAAATGGTTAATAAATTGATTTATACATGTGTGGAATAGCAGGTGTTACTAGTGAAAATGTAACTGAAATAAATTTAGATAAAATGCTTTTAGCACAAAAGCATCGTGGACCAGATTTTACAGGGAAATATGTTTCAAATAATATTGCGTTAGGCCATAATAGATTATCTATTATTGATTTATCGGAAGAAGCGAATCAACCATTTTACTCAAAAGATAAAAGATATATATTAGTTTTTAATGGTGAAATTTACAATTATATAGAATTAAAAGAAGAACTAGTTAAAGATTATATTTTTACAACAAAATCTGATACAGAAGTATTGTTAGCGGCATATATAAAATGGGGGAAAGATTGCTTGTCTAAACTAAATGGGATGTTTGCCTTTGCTATTTGGGATAGTGAAGATAAAAAACTATTTGCTGCTCGTGACCGATTTGGTGTTAAACCATTTTATTATTCGAATAATGAGAATGAATTTTATTTTGCTTCTGAAATAAAAACTTTGTTTGCTGGGGGTATTTCTAAAAAAACAGAAGATTATGTTTGGGCAAACTATTTTAAATATGGAAGTTATGGTTTGCCAAATGAAACTTTTTGGAAAGGAGTTTATCAATTACCTGGTGGACATTTTTTAGAATATCAACATCATCAATTAGTTATTGAAAAATGGTATGTTTTTGAAGAAGAAATTAAAAAATATCAAAAAGTACTACCTTTTGAAGAAGTGAAGGCAACCTATCATAAATTATTAGAAGACAGCATTAAACTTCGGTTTAGAGCAGATGTTCCAGTAGGTTTTAATATTAGTGGGGGAGTTGATAGTTCTACATTATTAGCTTTTGTGAATAGAACTCAAACTAAAAAAAATATAAAAGCTTATACTTTTTGTACAAATAATAAGGATTATGATGAATTGCCATGGGTAGAAGAAATGATTTCTTTGACAAATAATCCTCTTACGAAAGTGCTTTTAGATGTTAAAGATATAGAACAATTTGCTAAGGAATTGAGTGATTTTCAGGATGAACCTTTTGGAGGGGTTCCAACCATAGCGTATGCTGAAATTTTTAAACAAGCACAGAGGGATGGTGTAAAAGTACTACTTGATGGTCAGGGAATGGATGAACAATGGGCGGGTTACGATTATTATTTAAATAACAATGGTAATGTGGTTCAAGGAGTCACAAAATCTCCATTTAGATTGAATGTTTTGAGTGAAGAATTTTTAAAATTAGCTAAAAAACCATATTACCCCAAACCTTTCGAAGATAATATTTTAAATTTACAATACAGAGATTTATTTTATACTAAAATACCAAGGGCTTTACGATTTAATGATCGGGTTTCAATGGCAGCTAGTACTGAGTTGAGAGAGCCATTTTTAGATTATAGATTGGTGGAATTTGCTTTTGCACAGCCAATAGAGTATAAAATAAATAAGGGTATTCAAAAATATTTATTAAGAACATTGATTTCTGAATATTTATCTGATACTATTAGTTTTACTCCAAAACGACCGTTGCAAACCCCTCAAAGAGAGTGGTTAGGAAATGAACTAAAAGAATTTGTTAATTTACAAGTAGATAAAATTAACTCCTCTAAATATAAGCATTGGTTTCAAGAAACAGCTTTAAAACAAGAATGGGGAAATTATTTGAATGGAGAAAATGAATCTAGTTTTCATATTTGGCAATGGATAAACACAACACTATTATTAGAATAATACCATAAATATGTTAACAGTCAGTAATTATCATTATATACGCGAGAGTTTTGAAGCACCGTACCCTAGTATTTTTGGACTAACACCTCATGAGTTTGAAAAACAATTATTAGTACTTATGAATTTAGGTGAATTTATACATCCTTTAGAGTTAATTAAAAATATTGATAAAGTACTTATTTCAAAACAACACTTTATATTAATTACTTTTGATGATGGCTTAAAAGAGCAATTTGAATTGGCAAAACCAATTTTGGATAAATTGGGAATCCCTGCTTTATTTTTTATTAATTCAATAAATTATATTGAAAAAGAAGTGACTTTAGTACACAAAATTCATTTAGTACGTTCTCAAATATCACCAACTGAATTACTGGATCTATTTGCAGAATTTGATTCATATAATAATGTAAAACTCTCAAATGTAGAAAAGCAAAAAGCAATCTTACATTATAATTATGACACAATTGAAAGTGCATATTTTAAATATATTTTAAATTTTAAACTATCGTTAGATTTGCAGGCTAATTTTATTAATCAAATATTTGACTGTCATTTTGATACAAATAAAATAGTTGAAAATTTATATATGACCGATAACCAGGTTAAAGAACTAGGGAAAATAGGAATGCTTGGAAGTCATACACATAGTCATATTGCTCTGGGATTAATAGATTCAGATTTAATAAACGATGAATTGACGAAAACTAAAGATTTTTTAAAACAATTAACACAAAGTGATATTGTTTGTATAAGTTATCCATACGGAAGCAAGGAAGCTTGTGCAAAACCAGTTCCAGAGTTAGCCTATAAATCAGGCTATAAAATTGGATTTACCATGGATAGGGGAATTAATAGAGGAGTAGAAAATAAATTGTTATTGAAGCGATTTGATTGCAATGATTTACCTTTAGGGAAAAATGAAAAAGTGTTTAAAAATGAATTTAGCAGTATTTACAAGTAATCATTTAAGGCATAAATATATTGCTACTGAAATAGCCAAAGTTCTTCCTCTAGAACTCATAATTTGTGAGGAAAAAAGTGCTGTTATTCAAGATACCTCTAATTATAATAACGCTGATACGTTATTACTGAAAAATCATTTTAAAAATAGAGAAATTTCAGAAAATTTATTTTTTGAAGAATGTTATAATTTTCCAAGTGATAGCAGTTTAGTTAATATTAAATTTGGAGAAATAAATTCTAAAAATATTTTAAAATTACTAAGCGATTATAAAATTGACTTTATCCTTCTCTTTGGTTCATCTATTATTAAATCGATGATTTTAGAAAAATATGGAGATAAAATAATTAATCTACATTTGGGGTTATCACCTTATTATAAGGGTTCTGGGACTAATTTTTTTCCAATTGTAAATAATGAATTTGAGTGTTTAGGAGCAACAATTCATTTGGCAAATCATAAAGTTGATGCAGGATGTATTTTGCACCAATTGCGTCCAGATGTAATATCGCTAAATGATGATATTTATACATTAGGAAATAAAATAATTAAGAAGGCAGGTATCGTTTTTCCGCAAATTGTAAAAAAATATTTGCTAGGGCAAATTAAACCGCAAGTTCAAAGAAAATTAATAAATAGTAAAGAATATAGATTAAAGGATTTCACCCCTGAAAATTTAAGAATTGCGAGTACAATTATTAAGAATGGAGGCATATCCGAATATTTAAAAAATAAAATAGAAAGATTGAATTCTAAACCTATTATTAATAATTATAATGAGTAAAAAAATTTTTATTTTATTACCGGATGGAGTAGGCTTACGAAATTTTGCATTTACTCAATTTTATAATATGGGTAAAGAAAAGGGTTTTGATATTGTATTTTGGAACAATACAATATTTGATTTAAGGTCTGTAGGAATAAATGAAATTAAAATTTCAGGTTCAAAACTACACCCTTTAACAGATGTTCTAAAAACTGCAAAAATTCATTTGGAACTAAATCAGTTTATAAGAAAAACAAATGACACTATTTATGATACGTACCGTTTTCCTTTTTCAAATAAGAGTATAAAATCTAAATTAAAAAGTTTTTTAATAAAGCTTATCATAAAATTATTTGATTCTGAAAAGGGTTTAAATAAAATCAGAAACCAAATTAAAAGGCAAGAACGAAGTACTGCATATTATAAAAAAAGTTTACAAACTTTACAAAGGGAAAGGCCTAGTTTTGTTTTTTGCACGAATCAACGCCCAGTAATTGCCATTGCACCGCTGTTGGCGGCACATGATTTAGGTATATCTACTGCTACTTTTATTTTTTCTTGGGATAACTTACCTAAAGCTACTATGGTTGTGGAAACAGACTATTATTTTGTTTGGAGTAATTTCATGAAAAAAGAATTGCTTTTTTACTATCCAAACATAATAGAAAATCAAATTTTCATTACTGGTACACCACAGTTTGAACCTCATTTTGATTCTTCTTTATTAATGAAAAAAGAGTCATTTTTCAATAAATATAATTTGGATTTAAATAAAAAATATATTTGTTTTTCAGGTGATGATATTACCACTAGCCCGTATGATGAAACTTATTTGGAGGATATTGCAAAAGCTATTACATTACTAAATAAGAAAGATTTTGACCTAGGTGTTATTTTTAGAAGATGCCCTGTCGATTTTTCTAATCGTTATGATATAGTTTTAAAAAAATATGCAGAAATAATTGTACCAATTGATCCTTTATGGAAACAAAATGGTGAAACATGGAATACAGTTATGCCCACTACAGAAGATTTAAGTCTTCAAATAAATATCATAGCTAATTCTGAATTTGTTATTAATATAGCTTCATCAATGGTATTTGATTTCGTCGCTTTTAATAAAGCCTGTATGTATATTAATTATAATGAAAAAAATAAGAGTTTAAAAGATTGGAATTCTAAAAAGGTTTATAATTTTGTCCATTTCCGTTCAATGCCTTCTAAAGAAGCTGTTATTTGGTTAACTAACAAGGATGAAATACCTTCAAAAATAGAAAAAACTCTTAATAATTCGGAAACTACTATTAAGAAGGCTGAAGAATGGTTTAAAATTATTAATATTGAGAATCCTGAACAAGCTTCTGAAAATATATGGAATTCAATTTTAAAAATTTTAGCATGAATATAGCCTTTTTAACTTCTGAATATCCGCATAGTAAGATTTCTCAATCAGCCGGTATAGGTACGAGTATAAAAAATTTGGCAACTGAACTGGTTAAAAAAAAACATAAGGTTGTAATTTTTGTTTATAGTCAAAATATAAATGAAACCTTTCAAGATGAAGGAATTACTATTTATAAAATAGCCCATAGAAAATATGTTGTTTTAGGATGGTATTTATATAGAAAGCACCTTCAAAATTATATGAATAAAATTATAGAAAGAGATAATATTCAATTGGTAGAAGCTCCGGATTGGACAGGTATTACTGCTTTTATGAAATTTAAATGTCCCTTGGTAATAAAATTGCATGGTTCTGATACTTATTTCTGTAATTTAGAAAATAGACCACAAAAAACGAAAAATTTTTGGTTTGAAAAAATAGCCTTAAAAAAAGCAGATTCAATTGTATCCGTAAGTAAATTCACGGGAGTAAAAACAGCAAAGTTGTTTGGTTTAAGAGAAAAAATGACGGTTATTGAAAACGGAATTGATATTACTAAATTTACTATTTCTGATCGAAAAATAATAGATTCAAATATTATATTATATTTCGGTTCAATAATTCGAAAAAAAGGAGTTTTAGAGTTAGCTGATATATTTAATGAGATAATTAAAACAAATCCTAAAGCAATTTTAAAATTGGTAGGGAAAGACGTTAAAGATATAATTACAAATAAATCTACAAAAACACTTTTTTTAGAGAGGTCTTCTATAGAGGCTAAAAAAAACATTCAATTTGTAGGTGAAGTACCTTATGAAAGTATTCAACACCACGTTTCAACAGCAGGCGTAGTTGTTTTACCTAGTTTTGCTGAAGCGTTCCCAATGACTTGGTTAGAAGCAATGGCAATGGGAAAAGCGATGGTGACTTCAAATGTTGGTTGGGCAAGTGAAATAATTGATGATGGAATTGAAGGTTTTCTTGTTAACCCAATAGACCATGTTAATTTCGCCAAAAAAATTGTTCTGTTGTTGGAAAATATTGAAATGCAAAAAAAAATTGGAATTGCAGCAAAGAATAAAGTTGAACAAAAATTCATTATAAAAATTTGTGCTGATCGAAATATTGAGTTTTATAAATCATTAATTGAAAAAAATTGATTGTAGTTTATCATAATAAAAATAAAGTAATAGAAATAACAAATGTCAATTCCAGCTTTTCGGATATTGATAATAGATTATCTATATCTGAATTTTTAGTCTCACAAGCACAAAAATTTCCAGATGAGATATTGCTTTGGTGTCATATTAACTTCAAAGAAGAGTTAAATTTTCCTGAAATTGAAGATTTATTTCATCATAAAAAATTAATACTTTCTTATAATCCATCTAACACTACATTTTTAGGCAAAAGTATTGGGTATGTAGAAGAATCTCCTTTTATTAATATAAATAAAAAAGTAACCTATCCTACTTGGCAAATGAGTAGTGCGGTTGGAGGAATTTTTGGGGGAACGTTATTGGCTATTAAAAATGAAATTGCCCAGGAGAAAGATTTTGACTATTTTTTATGCTCATTGGCAAAGTTGGGAATGTCAGAAGGATTATTGTGTTATTCAGAACCGAGTCTTTTAAAACAAAAAGGAAATGAAAATGACTTCAAAATTAAAAAGATCAACAACTACATTCTTTTCCGCTTTGTAAAACAGCATTACAAAACAAGATGGATATATTTATTGTTGCTTAATTTGTTGGTCCACGAACGAAAATTTCCCATTATTCCTTTTTTGGTTTCTCTATGGTATAAAAGCAGAAATATATCAAAAAATAGCTTGAATGCTATAAAAGTGCAATCATCTAGAAAAGTGATTGAAACAAGAACAATAGATATTATTATACCTACCATTGGTAGAAAAAAATATTTATATAATGTATTAAAGGATCTAAGTAAGCAGACACAATTACCTGTAAATGTAATTATTGTGGAACAAAATCCACTACTAGGAAGTGTTTCTGAATTGGATTATTTACAAAATTCCGTTTGGCCATTCGAAATAAAACATACTTTTACCCATCAATCGGGTGTATGTAATGCTCGGAATATTGCTTTGAATCAAATAGAGAGTGAATGGGTGTTTTTAGCAGATGATGATAATCGTTTTAATTCATCATTGTTGGAGGATATTTTTAAGAATATTAAAAAATATGGTAATGAAGTTGTAACAACAGCATATCCTCAAAAAAATGAATATAAACTTGGAGGAAAAATAATACAATGGCCAACTTTTGGAGGAGGTAATAGCTTTGTAAAAAGCGATATTGTAAAAAAGGTTAAATTCAATGTCGCAATGGAGTTTGGGTATGGTGAGGACGTAGATTTTGGAATGCAATTGCGAAGCCATGGGTTTGATGTATTGTATTTTCCAGAACCTGAAATTTTGCATTTAAAAGCACCAATTGGTGGTTTTAGAACTAAACCTATTTTATTATGGCAAAAGGATGCTGTGCAGCCAAAGCCATCGCCAACTGTTATGTTATATCAAATATTGAACAATACCCAAGAACAGATATTGGGCTATAAAACCATCTTGTTTTTTAAATATTATATAAATCAAAAGATTAAAAATCCTTTCGTTTACTTTATAAATTTCAGAAAACAATGGAAAAGAAGTGTTTTTTGGGCCAATGAATTAAATAATAA
>Ga0102855_1000823_pt1 | contig 9600 bp, 6 predicted proteins | sample Colrivmet1370B02_FD_78450 | JGI IMG/M metagenome (GOLD analysis project Ga0102855, IMG submission 78450) | Estuarine microbial communities from the Columbia River estuary - metaG 1370B-02 | ecosystem: Environmental > Aquatic > Marine > Intertidal zone > Estuary | place: USA: Columbia River Estuary...
ACTCAATTCGGGCGATTAGTTATTATGCAAGAAAGATTGCAGATGCAGTTCTTGAAGCTAAAGCCTCTATTGTAGAAACTAAGCCAGCTGCTAAGAAAGCTGAATCAGCTGCTAAGAAGCCAGCTACTGAAGCTGATGCTGAAGAAAAGAAGCCAGCTGCTAAGAAGCCAGCTACTGAAGCTGCTGCTGAAGAAAAGAAGCCAGCTGCTAAGAAGCCAGCTGCTAAGAAGCCAGCTGCTAAGAAGCCAGCTGCTTCAAAAGCTGAAACAGATTAACAATCAAGCACAGTATTCAAAGGAGACGAATTATGGCAATTACAGCCGCTTTAGTTAAAGAATTAAGAGACAGAACAGGCGCAGGAATGATGGACTGCAAAAAAGCATTGGTTGAAACCAATGCGGATCTTGAGGCAGCAATTGACTTGATGCGTGCATCTGGTGCAGCAAAAGCTGCTAAAAAAGCAGGTCGTGTTGCATCTGAAGGGCTTGTTAACGTTACAATTAGTGACGACAACAAACAAGCTGCTATTCTTGAAGTCAACTCAGAAACAGACTTTGTCACAAAAGGCTCTGCTTTTATTGATTTTGTTGACTCGCTTGGTCGTTTAGCTCTTAAGAACAAGCCGGAGTCAGTAGAAAGTTTTTTGGGTCAAAAGCTTGACTCTGGGGAAACTGTTGATGAAGCAAGAGAAAACATTATTGCAAAGATAGGCGAAAATATTTCTGTGAGAAGGGTACAAATTATAAGCACTGAAACAGGTATTTTAGGTGCTTATAAACATGGCGATCGTATCGCGGTTCTAACAGTTCTAGCATCTCAAGACTCAGCCTTAGCAAAAGATGTGGCTATGCACATTGCCGCCTCAAGGCCTGAATGTATCAGCGAAGATCAGCTCTCTGAAGAACTCCTTGAAAGAGAAAAGGCAATTTTTATTGAACAAGCTAGAGAAAGTGGAAAGCCAGACAACATTATTGAAAAAATGATAGTTGGAAGGATGAAAAAGTTTGTTAACGAGGTTACCCTTTATGGTCAATCCTTTGTAAAAGATCCAGATGTCACTGTAGGAGAACTTGTTAAATCTAATAACTCCAAAGTTGAGTCTTTTGTCAGATACGAGGTTGGAGAGGGAATAGAAAAGAAAGAAGATAATTTTGTTGAAGAGGTTATGGCTCAGGCACAAGCTTAAAGTCAAATAAATAAAACTTCAAAGGGCGCGTTAGCGCCCTTTTTTACGGCTCTAGCATTATGTTATTTATAAACTAGTTCTGTCTTTAATGATTAACTTCATTATTGCAGGCATCAGGAAAAAATCAGCCAACAGAGCCACCAAAATTGCACTTGCTGTAAGCACGCCAAAATCAAACATGTTGTTCATTTGTGAAAAAGTAAGCACCAAAAATCCGAGCGCTAGAACGATTGAAGTTAAAGTTATAGCCCTTCCAGTGCCCATCAAGGTTAATCGGACAGCCTTATCCACATCATTGTATTGAAGCTCATACCTTCTAAAGTTGTGCATAAAATGCACGGTATCATCAACAGCCAAGCCCAGCGCAATTGCTCCAATCAACAAAGTGAACATATCTAGTGGCATTTTAAAAATAACCATAATTGTTGATAGAATGACAATCGGCAGCAGGTTGGGTATCATGCTGATTAGCCCAATTTTTAAGTTGCCTATTAATAGCACCATGAGAATTGTGATAAGTGAAAAAGCTAAAATATAGCTCACTGCGCTGCTATAAATTGCCTCTTCAAAAGTCACTGTCATCAAGGTTCCTATTCCAGTAAAGGTCACCTTTGCCAATGAGCCAAATTTTTGGTCTAAATAAATTTGAGCATTATCAATAAAAGTGTTTGCCTCAAGAGAATCAATAAAAGGTGTTTTTAATGTTAGCCTTGCCTTCGAATAGTTTGCATCAACAAGGCTTGCAAGGTCGTTATTGCCACTGCTTTCAAAAAGCAAAAATTCTTGGGCTATAAGATCGGAATCATCAGGAATAGCATAGTACTCATCCCTGTTTTCGTTAAGTGCTCTGTTGGTCTCTTTAATGACATCAATATAGCTTATAACCTTTCCTACAAACATGTTCCCAGTAGATATAGAGTTTATATTTTTAGATACATCATCAATCACTCTTAGTAGTTCAGGATTGTAAAGTCCATTTGTCTTTTCAGTATCAATAATGACCTCAAGCGTGAGTGAGCCTTTTAAATTTTCATCGACAGCCTCTGTTGCCACTCGAGCAAAATTATCTTCTGGAAGCCATTGAAGAGGAAAATGAGAAAACCTCAACTGGGCTGCAATAATGGCCGCACAAATTATTAGCACCGTACTAACAGAAATAATTAATTTTGGCCTAGTAGTGGCAAAGACACTAATTCCAATAAGTGCTCTATCCATTAGAGAGTATTCATCCTCACTAGATTTTTGTTTAACAACCTTAAAGTTAGTTACTGAAACTAGTGCAGGCAAAAAAACAAGCGTGAAAACTAGCCCAACCATAACGCCACTGCTCGCAAACACCCCAAGATCTGCTACAGGCGCAACACCTGAGAAAGAAAAAGACCAGAGTCCAACTGCCGTAGTTACCGATGTCATAATAATTGCTAACCCTGAATGTCCCATCGCATACCTAAGGGATTTCTTTTTGTCATTTGTTTTAGCAAAGTCTTTATAGAATACGGCTAAGAGATGAATTGAAGCACTCGTAACAACCGCCAACAAGAAAGTTGGCATGATTTGGGTCGCCATAGTAAACGGAGCTGAAAAAATAGACATCAATGAAACAGTCATTATCAGCGTAAGAGAAACGCATGAAAGAGGAAGAATGACGCCTGAAATTCGTCTGAACAAAATAAACAGGACAATCATAATAACAATCATCATTAGGCTTATAAAAACAACAGAATCGTTCATTAGTGCTTGCTTGAATATTCCTGCAATTGCTGCAGAACCTGACAAGTATATTTCAAAATTATCATCATTAAAGCGCTGCATTATTTGTTGGGTTTGCGCAATAATTTCATCATTTTCAGCATCGGTTAAATATAGCCTCTGCCCACCAATAGAGTCGTCATCAAATTCAAGGCTGTCATCAAATTCAAGGCTGTCATCAAATTCAAGGCTGTCATCAAATTCAAGGCTGTCATCAAATTCAAGATTAGTAGCATCTTGGGAAGCGCCATTGTTGGAGTAAGTTTCTGTGTCAATTGTGACCGTAGTCATCCTAAAGTCTTCACTGTAAAGTGAGTTTTTATAAAGACTATTGTTAGTAACTGTTTCCTTAAGACTAATCAAATCTTCATTATTTTGGGGGAGGTTATCAATTAAAGGCTCAACAATTAGCTCTCCCTCAATCCCATAGGTGTTTCTGGCATTGATCAGGGAATCTACTCCTTTAATATTTGGAAGCTCGTCTTCTAGGGCATGATGAAAGCGATCGAGTTTTTCTAAAAAGTCTAAATCAAAAATATTTTGAGTTTTAACTGCAATCATTAACTTTTCGTCTCGACCAAACTGGTCTCTAAACTCATCGTACTGAACTCGCATTGGGTCTGATTTATGCAAAAAACCCTCTGTGGTAGTATCAATTTTTAATGATGGAAGTTGAGATGCAATCCCAGCAACAAGGACAAAAATAACTACAATTGTTATCTTTGCATTTTCAAAAAGCCAATCAGAAAAGAGCTCAATTTTTGATTCTGTTTTTGTTCGCCAGTTCATAAAGATATTTATTTATTTGAATTGTTAGATATATAAGGACATTATTAAAAAAATAAACCTGAAATATTATATTGGATCGATTAAATCTTGTGTCTTCAATAGGTCAATAATTTCTTAATAAAAATAGGTGATAATTAGCCTTAAGAGCTTATAGTGGCTCTATAAGTTTTTCTTTATCTTGATCATCTCCTTGATTGTTTTTCATTACGTGCCAAGATACATATAAACCGCTTCCAATAATTACAAACAAACCCAGTATCGCTTGAAAATTTGGGACATAGCCAAACACAATGTAACTAAGTGAGATGGCACCTACAATTTCAAAGTAATTAAAAGGACTTAGTTCAGAGGCACTTGCAAATTCAAACGCTTTAATAATCATAAAATGTGAGGCGGCTGCAAAAAAGCCCATAGCAGCCCCTAACAAAAAACCCCTTAAATCTGGCGCAGACCAAGAAGCAAACGCAAGAGGTGACATTATTAAAATCCCTACAAGGGCAGAATAAAAAAGAGTAAGTACGGGCGGCGCCTTAAAAGATAGTTTTTTTGTAAAAATAATATAAAGCGCGTAGCAAATGCCTGCAACGACAGCCAACAAAAGGCTTGGCTTAAAATCATCTCCTGTTGGCTGCAGAACGATTACCACCCCAAAAAACCCAACTAAAACCCCAACACCAATAAATAGATCGAAGCGCTCACCTAGAAGCATTGGAGACAGCACTGCAACAACCAAAGGTGATATAAAAAGTAGTGTAAGCGCACTAGGGATAGGGTTTGATTTTATTGCCGCAAAAAAGAATAGGGTAGCCATAGTAAGCATCAGCCCCCTTAAAAATTGAAGGCCAAGACTATCAGGAACCCTTTTCCAATTAACTTTTTGCCAAAAAATAATTGGGAGCAGCCAAAATGCATGAAAAAAGAATCGTGTCCATGTCACCTGCATCACAGAATAATCTTCGCTTAGAAGTTTGGCAAAAATATCTAAAAAGGGGACTGTGCTCATGCCCAAAAGCATCAGACCAATTCCTTTAAGAACGGTTTTATTAATGAATTTCATAGGTCAGCCGTTAAGAAACTATAGCGATTGTACAATATCATGCATGCAGGTCATGCTTTAATTGAGGATGGTGCCGTCGGACGGAGTCGAACCGTCACAGCTTGCGCTACAGCCCCCTCAAGGCTGCGTGTCTACCAATTTCACCACGACGGCTAGAGTAATTAATTACTAGGTATTTCGCTAGTGTCTTCGTTGGAGGCGTCATCAACCACAACGCTCTGTGACATGATGCTTTGATCTGAATCAGAAGCGGCCCTTTCATTCGAAGCAAAGTAAGCAAGGCTAATACTTGTTACAAAAAAACCAATAGCTAAAATTGCAGTTAACTTGTACAAAAAAGAGTGTGCCCCTCTTGCACCAAAAACTGAACCCGCCGCTCCAGAGCCGAACGCAGCGCCCGCATCAGCGCCTTTACCATGTTGTATTAAAATTAGCCCAACTAGCCCTAAAGCCAACAACACATGAACCACTAAAATTATTTGAAATGTCATATTAACCTGCCTTACAAATTTGTAAAAAATCTTCCGCTTTTAACGCAGCGCCGCCAATTAAGCCGCCGTCTATATCAGCACAAGAGATAAGCTCTACTGCATTACTAGCATTCATGCTGCCTCCATAAAGTATGGCTGTTTTATCAGCAATATCTTGACTGCTACTAGCAAGAAGATCACGAATAAACTTATGAACTGCTTGTGCTTGTTCTGGAGTGGCTGTCATTCCAGTTCCAATTGCCCAGACAGGCTCGTATGCAATAATAATATTATTAAACGCCTCTATTCCAACCATCTTTATAACTTTATTAAGCTGTTCTGAAACTACCGACTCAGTTTTTCCAGACTCTCTTTGATCAAGTGACTCACCAAGACAAAGAATTGGCGTCAAGCCAGAATCAATTGCAGCTTTAGTTTTTTCTGCAACAATTTCACTCGTTTCGCCATACAAACTTCTTCTTTCAGAGTGACCAACAATAACGTGATTGGCGCCAAAGTCTTTAATCATCTCTGCACTCACCTCACCCGTAAATGCTCCTGAAGCATTCACATTAAGGTTTTGAGCGCCAAGCATCAAATTGGATCCTTCAATTAAAACCTCAACCTGCGAGAGGTATGGAAATGGTGCGCAAACTATGATTTCAGCACTAACATCACTTGCTCCTGACAAAATATCAGTCACAAGACTCTCAACTGAATCTTTGCTAGCGTTCATTTTCCAGTTTCCAGCAACAATCGTTTTGCGCATTTTTTTGGCGTTCATAAAAAGAGGGCAATGTTACTCTAAAACACACAGAAAATCAATTAGGAACTAGCCTCAACAGCCTATTTAAAATTAATCATTTAGGCTAGGCATCTCTCTCATAAACAATGCCTTTTCAATGTCAGTCTCTGTAGCCTCAAAGTCTTGGGCAGCTAAATGCCCTGAAAACACTGCATCAGCTATTAGTCCTGGGGCTTCAGCATCTCCAATCAGTCGAATATTTTGAGCAATTGAATGAGGTTTATTGCTTACTTTTTGTTCATTTAGTTGATCATAAAGCGAGGTGTTTGCTATCCTCTCAGTTACCATAACCACAGACTTACAAGATAATTCTGTGATGGCCCCTGTAAAAACACACTCAAGGTGGGCTGTCTGATTTTCAATTTTCTCTATCAATGAATTACAAACAATCTTAACACCAGCACTGATAAGCGATTTTTGTACTCTTTTCTGTTCTAAAGTAGACTCTGTCCAGGGAGAAACAACACTAGCAGGCGTAACAAATGTTACATCAATGCCTTTTGAGCTTAAATGGTCAGCCAAAACGCCAGCTAAATACCCCTGCTCATCATCATAAATAATCACTGGGTCTTTGATGTTTTGCTCTTCCTGAATAATCTCTTCTGGTGTAAAAACTTTAACACTTTCAATACCTTTAATTGGAGATCTTCGACTTCTACCCACCCCGTCTTTACGCCATTTAGAGCCTGTAGCTATGAAAATGTTTTTTATCTCAAGTTCGTTGATATGGGCCGAAGTAAGCTTACTTTCTTTATATATTTCAATATTGTTTTTTTGAAGAATCTCATGCACCCTGTTGTCAACAACTCGCTTCCAGGCTGCAAGACCCTTTAGGCCTGACTCAAACAAAACCCTGCCCCCCAATTGACTTTTTGATTCAGCTAAAGTTACTTGGTATCCTCTTCTTGCAAGTTGCAAGCTGCACTCCAAACCTGCTGGCCCAGATCCAACAACAAGTGCCTGTTGGTCTGACAATTTTGGTTTTATATGCTCTGGATCCCAGCCCCTTCTCCACTCTTCACCCATGGTTGGGTTTTGCGTACATCGAATTGGAACTGAAAAATTATCACTTGAAACGCAAATATTACAGCCGATACATTCTTTAATTTGATCTGTGTTTTCTGTTTTTATTTTATTTGGCAAGTAAGGGTCTGCAATAGATGGTCTGGCTGCACCTATTAGATCTAAGGCGCCCCTATCAATAAGCTTTACCATTAAATCTGGTGACGTAAGCCTACCAACCCCAACGACTGGCTTCGTAGTTAGGCTTTTTACAAACTCAACATAAGGCATTTGATATCCCTCATTTGGCTCAAAGCGTGAAGTTTGTGAGTCATTAGACCAATCAGAAACATTAACATCCCATAGATCTGGGTGTTCGGATAACAGCTCAACAACAGCCCGTCCTTCTTCCTTAAATTGCATGCCATCTTTGCCTTTAAGCTCGTCTACTGCAAAACGAAAAGCAACTCCACAACTATCTCCAATCGCCTCTTGGGTTTCCTCCAGCAGTTCTCTGGTGAGTCGCAAACGGTTTTCTAGACTGCCTCCATATTCGTCAGTTCTATTGTTCATGTCTGGCAATATAAACTGTTGTGCTACCGACATGCCATGACCTGCATATACATAAACTATATCAAAGCCCGCTTCTTTTGCATTCAAAGCGGCTCTTTTGTGCCAAGCCCTAAAGTTTGAAATATCCTTTTTTGACATACGTCTTGATTGTTTTGGATATAAAAAATTAACAGGCTGAGCATTGGGTGACATAGCAGGAATTCTAGAAAAAAGGTTTGTAGAATTATGCCCACTATGTGTTAATTCTATTGCAGCCAGAGCGCCGTGCTTGTGAACCGCCTCAGTCATTAATCGCAATGCTGGTATGTCTCTTTTATCCCAGATTCTTTGCTCAACATAGGGGGCTAAATCAGAGCTTGGATGTATCTCTGCCTCCTCTGTACTTACAACACCCCAGCCGCCTTTTGCTTTGGTTTCTCTCATGGCTGCATGTGCTTTTGGCCTCAGGTGTCCCATGCCGCAACAATGTGGCACCTGATAGAACCGGTTTTTTGTTACAACTGGGCCTATTTTAACTGGCTCAAAAAGCTTACTATAAGGATTATTACTCATAGGCTAGTTATACAATATTAATAAGATTAAAATCAAACTATTCTACCAAATGCTTTGATCATTTTTATCGGCATTACAGGTATCATTAGATTTTAATTCTATGTTTTATTAACCAATAATGTCACAGGCCTGGGCTAAATGTTTAGACTCCCTAAAAGACTCTCTACCACTGGGAGAATACAGTGTATGGGTCAAGCCTCTTAAGGCAACCGAAAGAAATGAAACTCTTTATCTAAATGCGCCAAGTGCGTCAGCTCTGAAGTACATAAGCAATCATAAAAGCTTAGAGGCGGCAATTGTCCTAGCAGTCTCTGAGTGTGACCGAAAACTCAAGGTAAGGTTTGGCGTTGTTGAGTCTAGCAAAAAAGCAGCTAGCGCTAACAAACATCACACCACACCCCTGTTTCCAGAATATACATTTGATAATTTAGTTTTAGGAAGCGCAAATCAGGTCGCTGCTCTTGCCAGCAGGCAGATAGCTGAAAAGATAGGGGTATCTCCCTATAATCCATTTATTATCTATGGAGAATCTGGGCTTGGAAAAACGCATTTGATGCAGGCAGCTGGGCACCTTGCTCTTAAAAAAAACCCAAGCTCAAAAATTATCTACGTTCCTCTTATGGATTTTGTTCGCAACATAACAACGAGCCTTCGACACAATACAATAGAAAATGTAAAGCTTTTTTATCAGTCGGCTGACCTTTTATTAGTTGATGACATCCACTTAATTGCTGGTAAAGATAAATCTCAAGAAGAGTTTTTTCATATTTTTAATTTTTTGTTTAGTACCAAAAAACAAATTATATTTACATGTGATCAGCCCCCAAAAAATATTAAAGACCTTGAAAACAGATTAAAAACAAGATTCTCACAAGGCCTTAATTTACAACTTTCTCCTCCAGAGCTTGAAATGAGGGCTGCCATTCTCCTTAAGAAATCTCAAAACCCACAAATTTCTCTTAACCTTACAGAAGATGTTGCCTTATTTATTGCAAGCCATGTCATGTCAAACGTTAGGGACCTTGAGGGGGCTCTTCTTAAACTAAAGGCTTTTGTCGACTTCTCTCAAATTGACCACTCACTGATTACTAAAGACGTAGTAGAGGGTGCGTTGGGCGACCTTATTAGGCCAAAGAAGCTTTTTATTGAAGTTAATGAGGTTCAGAAAACCGTGAGTAAGTATTACGGCATTACAGTTTCAGATTTAGTATCAAACTCTCGCAAACAACATTTGGTTAAAGCAAGACAGATGGCTATCTACCTCTGCCATGAAATGACTTCATTGTCACTAGCAAAAATTGGTCAAAACTTTGGTAATAGGGACCACTCTACAGTGCTTTATTCTTGTGAAAAACTGAAAGGCCTTATTTCGACAAATGAAGAAATCAAAAACGACATTGAAAACATAAAAATCAAA
>Ga0102855_1000838_pt1 | contig 9518 bp, 7 predicted proteins | sample Colrivmet1370B02_FD_78450 | JGI IMG/M metagenome (GOLD analysis project Ga0102855, IMG submission 78450) | Estuarine microbial communities from the Columbia River estuary - metaG 1370B-02 | ecosystem: Environmental > Aquatic > Marine > Intertidal zone > Estuary | place: USA: Columbia River Estuary...
AATTGCGGTGATAAAAAAATACATAAAAAATAAATTTAACTTTTTTATAAATTAATATATAATAAATTAAAAATGAAAATAATTATTTGTTCAAATCATAAAGAGTTTGATTATTTTAAAAAAGAAAAAAATAAATCTTAAAAGCGATTGATTTTAATTTGAGTATTTTTCAGAACTAAAGTATAATAGGGTTACATTCATAAAATACAATTATAAGAACAATAATTGTATTGAGGAGGCCATTTTATGATTAAGCTTAAAGATATTAAAATGTACGAAGATTATATCATTGAAAAAAGAAGAGACATTCATATGCATCCTGAACCAGGATTTAAAGAGTTCAGAACTTCAAAATTAATTGAAGAAGAATTAATTAAATTTGGATATGATGTAGAAACAGGTATAGGGGTGACCGGTGTAATTGGAACTATCGTTGGTAATAAAAAAGGAAAAACTGTTTTATTAAGAGCTGACATTGATGCTTTGTATATGCAGGAAGAAAACGATGTGCCATATAAATCACAAAATGATGGATTGATGCATTCTTGTGGTCATGATACACATACTTCAATGTTGCTTGGAGCTGCGAAATATTTTGGAGATAATAAGGATTTAATTAATGGAACTTTAAAAGTAGTATTCCAGTCAGCTGAAGAAGGACCAATGCCTGGTGGAGGAAGTTTTGTTGTTGAAGGTGGATACCTTGACGACTGTGATGCAGTTTTTGGGCTTCATATAACTACTAAATATAAAAGAGGTACTATACATATTAAAAAAGGGCCAGCTATGGCTGCCCCTGATGAATTTTCTATAGATGTTGTTGGTACAGGAACCCATGCTTCCGCACCTCAAACTGGTAATGATCCTGTGGTTACCGCATCACAAATTGTTTTAGCTCTTCAAAATATTATATCTAGAAATATCAGCCCTACTTCTCCTGCAGTTATAAGTGTATGTACTATTAACGGAGGATCTGCCTTTAATATATTACCTGAAAAAGTGAGGTTAGGTGGGACTATAAGAACGTTAGATAAAGATGTAAGATTACACATATTTAAAAGAATGGAAGAAACAGTAAGACATATATCAGAAATGAATGGCTGTAAATCTGAACTTAATATTATTAAGGCTTATCCACCACTAATCAACGATCATAAAATGAGTGATTTTGTTGTTGGAGTTGCTAACGAATTGATAGGTAAAGAAAATGTTGTATTGTTAGAGGAACCATCTATGGGTGGAGAAGACTTTGCTTATTACTTGGAGAAAAAACCAGGATCATATTTTTGGTTGGGTGCTAGAGAACCTAATTTAGATACTGTGTATTATAACCATAATCCTAAATTTGATATTGATGAATCATCATTATTAATTGGTACAGCGATGCATATCAACATAGTTACCGAGTTTTTAAAATAATCAATTTAAAGAAGCGCTTATGTGCTTCTTTTTTATATGACGAAATCTTTAAATTTGACTGTATGTATGTAGCACATTATGTGCTATAATATTTTTTGAAAGAGAGGTGATGCAAATGACTAAAGAAGATAGTAGAAGATATTTAATACTAAAAGATAAGAATATTTACAAAGGTCTTTTAATACTTGCATTACCATTAATGTTGAATAATTTAATAAGAACAATACATGATTTAGTTGATATGTATTTTGTTAAAGATATCGTTGGATTTGAAACGGAAGCTGTAAATTCTATTGCTGTAACATTCCCAGTATTATTTACATTTATATCACTTGGGATGGGACTTGGTATAGCTGGGACTTCATTGATTTCTCAATTTGTAGGATCTAATCAAAGGGAAGACGCTAGAAGATATGCAACGAATTTATTTGTAATCGCATTATTAATAGGAATTGTATTAAATATTGTAGCTTATTTTGGGTCACCAATTATAATGGATTTAATGGGTAACGAAGGATTTACATTAGAAAAAAGTTCTAATTACCTAAAGATAAGATCTTTTGAGTTAATATTATTATTCATCTTCTTTGCATTTACAGCAATTAAACAAGCAGACGGAGATACCGCAACTCCAGTAATATATGGAGTTAGTATGATTATATTAAATATAATACTTACACCTTTCTTAATATTAAATGATATAAATATTTTGGGATTGTCATTTAGCGGACTTGGTTTTGGAGTTGAAGGAGCAGCATATGCTACTTTAATTGCACAACTAATTGTTGCACCATTTGTAATATATCAATTATTCTTTTCTAAAACAGGACTTACAGTATCATTAAAAACATATGGTTTTAGTGGGAAAATATCAAAACATTTATTGAAAATAGCTTTGCCAGCTTCACTTGGTCAGGCAATTACAGCAATCGGATTTATTATAATGACAACAATCATTATTTCTTATGGGGACGAAACACTCGCAGCTTTTAGTATCGGTAATAGAATTTCTAGTTTAATACTTCATCCTGTAATGGCTATTGGTGGAGTAGTTGCCGCTTATATTGGACAAAATATTGGTAATTTAAATGTTGAAAGGGCAAAAGAAACATTTAAGAAAGCAATGATTTTATCTGTTGGGATAATGACTGTGTTAAGTCTTATAGTTTTATTTATGAGAGAACCACTTGCTAAAGTATTTTTAGAAGATCAAGCCGCAATTGATTTAACTGTAAAATATATGTTTTATTTAATTGTTGGGTTGCCTTTAATGGCTGTTTTTCAGACATTTATTGGAACATATAACGGGACAGGGCATACTAAATATACGTTTATAATTGGGGTTACAAGACTTTGGATTTTAAGAATTCCATTGATCTTATTATTTAAGTATTTCACAGATATGGGATCTAGTGGAATATGGACTGCTATGTTATTAAGTAATTTTATTATTGCATTCGTAGGATATGCAATGTATAAAACATTAGATTTCGAACCAAGGGTTGAACTTAGAGATAACTAATTCATTTAGTTATCTTTTTATTATCAATTGTATTTTAAGTATATATAGACTATAATATTAAAAGTTAAAGGAGTGATTTTATGTCAATAAGAACAAGGTTTGCACCATCACCAACAGGATTCATTCACGTTGGTAATTTAAGAAGTGCAATATTCACATATTTAATTGCAAAAAAAGAAAATGGTACATTTGTTTTACGTATTGAAGATACCGATCAAGGTAGATTAGTTGAAGGAGCAGTAAACGCTATTTACTACACACTAGATTCTTGTGGTCTTTTATGGGATGAAGGTCCTGATAAAGGTGGAGAGTATGGTCCATATATTCAATCAGAAAGAATGGATGCTTATAAAAAATATGCTTTGGAATTAGTAGAAAAGAAAGAAGCATATAAATGCTTCTGTACAGAAGAACGTTTGGCTAGTATGAGAGAGAGTGGATATGCAAAATACGATAAACACTGTCTGCATTTATCTGAAGAAGAAGTAGCTAAAAAAGAAGAGGATGGACTTCCTTTTGTTATTAGACAAAAAGTCTCTGAAGAAGGATCTACTTCATTCACATGTCAAGTGTATGGAGAAATCTCAATTGATAACAAAGAAATTGAAGACCAAATCATCTTAAAAAGTGATAATTTCCCTACATACAATTTTGCTAATGTTATTGATGATCATTTAATGAACATCACTCACGTAGTAAGAGGAAACGAATACTTAACATCAACCCCTAAATATACATTATTATATAAAGCGTTAGGTTGGTCTGAACCAACTTACGTTCATTTACCACACGTTGTAAAAGAAGGCGGGAAAAAGCTATCTAAAAGAGATGGAGATGCCTATTACTCGGATTTCATCAACAAAGGATACTTACCAGATGCTATAGTTAACTTCCTAGCCTTGTTAGGATGGTCTCCTAGTGATAATAATGAAAAATTCTCTTTAGCAGAATTGGAAAAAGCATTTTCAATTGATCGTATTAATAAGTCACCCGCAGTATTCGACATTAAAAAACTGAATTGGGTTAACGCACAATACATAAAAGAATTATCATTATACGATTTAAAAGAAGTATGTATGCCACACCTTGTAAGCAGTGGTATTGCTGAAGGAAAAGAAGAAGCTTGGATTGAAAGTTTATTATTGGTCTTTAAAGATCGTATAAGTTACGGGCAAGAAGTAATCGAATTATATGATGAATTCTTTGAACAAGAATATTCTTTGGATACTGAGATGACAGAATTCTTAGCTGAAGAAGGTGTTAATGAAACATTAACTGCATTCAGAGATTTACTAAATAACTTAGAAGAATTTAACGCTAGTGATATTAAACCATTAATTAAAGAAGCAGGTAAAATCGCAGGGTCTAAAGGTAAGATGTTATTTATGCCTTTAAGAATAGCTACTACAGCTTCAATGCATGGGCCTGATTTACCTCAAGTTCTTGCTTTACTTGGTAAAGAAACTGTTGTTGAAAGACTAAATTTATTAGTAAAATAAACGAACAAGCTGATTTTTCAGCTTGTTTTTTATGTGTAATAAACTATAACCTATTAAACAATTAGATAGTATATTTATATAAAGTAAGATATAATCTTATTGATAGAAAAATGAATTGAAGTGGTGATAATATGGAAACAAGAATAAATAAGTATTTAAGTGAAGTTGGATTTTGTTCAAGAAGAGAAGCAGACAGATTAATCGATCAAAATAAAGTTACTATAAATGATTTAGTACCTGAAAAAGGAACTAAAATTAAAGATGGTGACATTGTTAAAGTTGATGGAGTTGTTGTAAATAAAACAGTAGAAAATGTTTATATCGCATTAAATAAACCAGTTGGGATAACTTGTACTACAGATAGAAATATCAAAGGTAATGTTGTAGATTTTATGAATTATCCAGATAGAATATTCCATATAGGAAGATTAGATAAGGATTCTGAGGGATTACTATTTATGACCAATGACGGAGACATTGTGAATAAGATATTAAGAGCTGGGAATAATCATGATAAAGAATATATAGTTAGGGTTAATGAAGCAATTACTGACGAATTTATTGAAGGAATGAAAAGTGGAGTTCCAATTCTTGATACGATGACAAAACCTTGTGTAGTTAGAAGAACTGGACATAAAGAATTTAAGATTATTCTAACGGAAGGAATGAACAGACAAATAAGAAAAATGTGTGATTATTTTGGGTATAGAGTACACAACTTAAAGAGAGTTAGAATCATGAATGTTCATTTAGATGTAGAAATAGGTAAATGGAGATATTTAACCAAAGAAGAAATATTTGATTTAAAAGAACTTGTTGCTGATTCAGATAAGACTGAATCTGCGAGTAAGTAAATAACTAATATTAATTTTACATTGATTATCAAAGTAAAATTGCGACAATTCAACAGTAACATCACTTGATTAGTAGAGTACTTGCCTATATATGGCGAATAATTAATGTGGTGTAAATAAAAATAGTTTGCAATGGATTGTGATATGTATTATAATTATAATAGAAATAAAGAAAGAAAAGGAGATTCATACATGACAGGAACAGTAAAATGGTTTAATTCAGAAAAAGGTTACGGGTTTGTTACTACTGAAGACGGAGCAGATATTTTTGTTCATTTCACAGCTATTCAAGGAGACGGATTCAAAACTCTAGACGAGGGACAAAAAATCGAATTTGACGTTGTTGAAGGAGATAGAGGTCCTCAAGCTGCCAACATAGTAAAACTTTAATGAATTAGGAAACAGGAGAAAATTTTCTCCTGTTTTTTTGTTTACTATTCATATTTATTAAACTATAATAAAATAGTTATTAAAAGAACTTAAAGGAAGTGAATTATATGAAAATATTTAACTCATATACAAACAAATTAGAAGAATTTGAAACAATACATAAAGGTATTGTAAACATGTATGTCTGCGGACCTACAGTTTATAATTATATTCATATAGGAAATGCTCGTCCTGTTATCTTTTTTGATACGGTTAGAAGATACTTAGAACATCGCGAATACAAGGTTAATTATGTGTCTAATTTCACTGATGTAGATGATAAAATTATTACGAAAGCATTAGAACTTGAAGTTACTGAAAAAGAGGTTACAGACAAATTTATTGCGGCTTTTTTAAATGATGTAGAGAAGGTAAATTCTACCACTGATTATACAATGCCAAGAGTCACAGAATATATGGATCACATCATAAATTACATTGATATTTTAGTTAAAAAAGGGTATGCATATGTTGTAGGTGGAGATGTATATTTTAGGGTTACAAATGTAGAAAATTATGGTGGTTTATCAAACAGAAATGTTGATGATTTAGTAAGTGGATCTAGAGTAGAAGTGAATGATAAGAAAGAAAATCCTCTTGATTTTACTTTATGGAAGAAAACCGATATAGGTATTAATTTTGATTCTCCATGGGGAAAAGGAAGACCTGGTTGGCATACTGAATGTGTAGCAATGATAGATGATATATTTGGTGGGCAAATAGATATACATGGTGGTGGAAGTGGTTTAATGTTCCCACATCATGAAAATGAAATTGCCCAATCAATGGTTCTAAATAATCATACATTAGCCAAATACTGGATGCATAATGGATTACTTAATATTGGTGGGAATAAAATGAGTAAAAGTGAAGGTGAAGTTGTTTTAGTTAAAGACTTGACAGTAGACCCAAATGCTTTTAGATTATTCACCTTATCAACTCACTATAGAAGTCCAATCACCTACACAGATGAAGCATTAGATGTATACGTAAATGAGTGGGAAAAAATCACTAGAGTTTATTCTGCTATTTTCTTAAAATTAGACTTAGAAGATAACCTAGTTGGTAACTCGAAAATAGATCCTGAGTTACTAGTTACATATAAAGAATTACTTAACGCTATGGATAATGATTTTAATACAGCAAACGCTATTACTGCACTACAAAACCTAACTAAGATTTCTAACCAAATGTTAAGAAATAAAACAGAAAACAGTGTTCTACTTTCCGCTTTAAAATTGTTTGAAAATTTCTTTGATATATTGGGATTAAAGCTTAAAAAACAACCCTTAAATGCAGAAGATAAAAAAACATATAAATTATGGCTCAAAGCAAGAACTGAAAAAGACTTTGCGCAAGCTGATATTTACCGAGATATACTTCAAGAAAAAGGAATTATCTAATGATACAACTAAGTGGAACAACACTTGCATATATAGGTGACAGTATCTATGAAGTTAAGGTTAGAGAGTTTCTAATTGATACAGGATTAACTAAAGTGGATGAGCTTCATAAAAACGCAATAAAATTTACTAGTGCTACAGGTCAGGCTTCTGCGTATGATGTAATAGAAGAATTTTTAACTGAGGTTGAAATAAGTGTTTTTAAAAGAGGAAGAAATTGTGAATCTTCTAGAAAACCTAGGAATACATCACTTGCAATTTATAAAAAAGCTACAGGTTTTGAAGCCCTAGTTGGCTATTTATATCTATCAAAAGAATTTGTTAGATTGGATGAATTATATAGTAAAATATTTATTTAATTTTAAAGGGGAAATCACTTCCCTTTTTTTAATGGAACCGATAACTCATTTTCATGAATTATTGACTATAAGATATAATAAATGTAAGATGTTAAGTATATATTTGAGATTTTAAAATATTAGATATATTTTTATTAAAGGAGTGAACTTAATGAACCTAAAAAAAGCAATGTTAATGATAGTTTTATTATTATCATTAGTAGTAGCAATAAATGTTAGAAGTGTTGGTGCAGCTACAGCTAGCAAGCTAGTTGTTCACTATTATAGATATGATGAATCTATTGGTGAATATGATTTATGGCTATGGCCTAGTGGTGGAAATGGAACTGATTATGCTTTTAATGGAACTGATAGTTATGGATCTGTTGCTAGTATAAATTTAGAGGGTACTAATCTTGAAGGTTCATCTAGTATTGGAGTTATTGTAAAGAAAAATGACCCGTGGGAAAAAGATATTAATATGGATAGATTTATTAACATGAATAATCCAAATTCTAACGGAGAGGTTCATGTATATTTATTGCAAGGTGAAGAATTTATCTCATATGTAAATAGCGATACTAATAATTGTGATAGAGATGTTTTAAATGATCCAGTGGAATGTGCACAAGTAATAGAGGTGAAACTTTTGGATACTTATTTTAATGATAATCTTAATATAGAATTTAGTACAAGTGTTACAGTTTCATCAAGTGATGTTGTTGTATTAAAAGAAGGTTCTCCAGTAAGTTATACTGGTTTTAGTGAAGGAACAAGTGGAACATTAGTGTTAGATGAAGCTGTTGATGTTACTAAAAGATATGATCTTCAAGTTGATTTAGGGACAGAGACAGTTACAAATATAATAAGAGTTGGAAATGATTACGATTCCGAGATTTTCCAAAGTGCATATAATTATGAAGGAAGCCTTGGAGCTATTTATGGAGAGACTGAAACTACTTTTAAATTATGGGCTCCTGTTTCATCGGATGTAGCATTAAATTTATATTCTGCAGGACATACTACTGTAACAAGAGAAGATGGGGATGATACACCTGAAGTGTATCAAATGACATATTTAGAAAAAGGAGTTTGGGAAGTAACGATTCCTGGGGATTTACATGGAATGTATTATACGTTTAACGTTATAAACAACGGTTCAAAAGTATCTGATATTCAAGATCCATATAGTTTATCTTTAGGTGTAAATGGACTAAGAAGTATGGTAGTAAATTTCGATGCGATTAACCCTGAAGGTTGGAATAGTGATTCAGGGATTGATGGATTTACTAGTCCAAACGATTCAATTATTTATGAGATACATGTCCGAGATTTAACAAGCCAAGCTGCTTGGGGTGGACCAAGTGAATATGCTAAAACATATATGGGGTTCACAGTGAAAGGAACTAGTTTTACTAACTCAAATAACGGCGTAACTGTTAGTACTGGATTAGATCATTTAGTTGAACTAGGAATAACACATGTTCATTTACTCCCAACCTATGATCAAGATAACTGGAATGATGAAACTAATATGGAGTTTAACTGGGGATATAATCCAGTAAATTATAATAGTCCTGAAGGTGGATATTCAACAGATCCATTTGATGGTAGTGTACGAATAAATGAATACCAACAAATGGTTATGGCATTACATGAAAATGGAATTAATGTAATTCAAGATGTGGTATATAATCATACAGGTAATGGGGCAGGCTATAGTTTTAATAAAGTCGTTCCCAATTACTTTTATAGATTAAATAGTGATGGTTCATTTAGTAACGGAACAGGTGTAGGAAATGAAACTGCAAGTGAAAGATTTATGGTTAGAAAATATATAGTTGACTCAGTAGAAATGTGGGCAAGAGAATATCATATTGATGGTTTTAGATTTGATTTAATGGCTGTCCATGATGTTGAAACAATGAATTTACTTGCTTCAAAACTAGAATTAATTGATCCAGATATTTTTGTATATGGAGAACCATGGGGTGGTGGAACAATCGCTTTAGATCCTAACTTGCAAGCAGGTAAAAACAATATAACAAACATGC